>Ga0307372_10001215_pt1 | contig 45242 bp, 31 predicted proteins | sample OX1MG_FD_202533 | JGI IMG/M metagenome (GOLD analysis project Ga0307372, IMG submission 202533) | Soil microbial communities from Risofladan, Vaasa, Finland - OX-1 | ecosystem: Environmental > Terrestrial > Soil > Coastal area > Acid sulfate soil | place: Finland: Risofladan, Vaasa | collected...
ACCGGTCCGCAGGGCGGCGGCGGCAGCTTCAACTTCACCGACGCGATCGACGCGCACAGTGACTATGTTGTCTGGCTGCTGCAGACCATGCGTGAGCGCGGCGCACGCATCGTCGATGTCCGCAAGGAGCCGGAAGACGCGTATGCGGAGCATTGCCGCGAGGTTGACATCGCGACTGCGCCGCTGCGCGATTGCATCTCCTACTACAACGGTGAAGGCAACGCGGCACCGGGGAGCCTCGCCTATTACGGCGGCGGCAAATGGCACAAGCATCGCGCCCGGGCTCAGGCGACGCTAGAGCCCTATGTGTTCGAAGACGGAGATACCACTGTTTCGGCGGCGGCCGAATGAGAATGCATAATGCATAGTGGGTTGACGCGGCTCCCGCATCGGTGACAACGACTCAGAGCGCAGGTGGGCGCGGCTGAATCGCAGACATTGCCGGCGGTGTCTTCGGGATAGGGACGGGGAAGGCCGCGCTGGTCGGTAGTGATGCGCTGAGAGGTCGGCGAGGCCTGGTCGGTGCAATCGGCTACTGGAATCGCGTCGACGGCCGGGCCTGCCGGGCTGGTAGTGATCAGCGCTATGGTTTCGGTAGGTCCGCCTTCATCGGCGAGGCCGGCGGGATCGAGGCCGGGTGCGGTGCTGTTCAGGCTGCCGGTCGCGCTGAAGCTACATGAGGCATCGTCCGAGATGTGCCCGTGACGCAGCCGTTGGTTGCAGTCGTGGTGTTCGCCGCCGTGATCGCATCGTGTAGCGTGCACAAATCCGTCACGCTGCCGTCGGCGAGCGTATCGACCATGATTGTCGCGGCGCGCGCCGTACTGCTTGCCGCCAGTATGGCGAAGAGTGTGAAAAGTGCTGTGAATGTCCGACCGAAATGGCGTATCACGTTATCCACCTCCCCCGAGGAAACCGCAGCTCGGTCGGAGTGCTGACGGCTTCATCCGCAGTCGCGCGGGATTGCTGTCCCCTCTGTGAACGAGGCAATGACGCTCCGTGACCTGATTCTTGCGAGCGACGGAACGTGCGGTTCTCAGGGAGCGCTAAACTGCTGCCGTTGGTCTAGATGATTTTATCTTAGGATGATTCGATTGCCTGGCAACCAGGGTTGTGTGTCTGGCAGTGGAGGTGGGAGGCGGCACCAGTTACGTCTGCTTGTAAAGCGTGCCGCGGGGGACCAGAATTTCCGGACTTTGCAGCGAGGCGGCGGCTTGTCTGAGGTCGATCATGGTTGGGCGCGGAAATTTGTCCTGGTTCCGGTCTCAGTGTGCACGAGACGACCGTGCTTCCCGAATTGCGGGCCAACGGCGAATCGGTATCGGCGGCGGGCTTCGGACGCTTGCACTGACCCTGGTTGCGATATTCGGGATCGTGACGGGCGCGCGCGCGACGGACTTTTACGAGCTTCAGATCTACTCGGTCGACACGGTGCCGCAGGACCATGTGATGGTCGAGTTGCACACCAACTCAGTAACGTCGGGGACCGGCGAGCTTGCCAGCTCGAACCTGCCGCTTTATCAGATTCACAACACTATCGAAGTAACTTACGGCCTTCTGCCCTATCTCGAAGTTGGCCAGTATATATGTACCGCGCGGCTCAATGCGGGAACCTATGAGTATGCCGGCGGCCGCTCAAAGGTACACTTCGGGATTCCTGGGACTGAGTCGTGGCCGATCTCATTCGGCGCGAATATAGAGTTTCAGTATATGCGGCGCGAAGCGGTCAGCGATCCCTTGAATATCGAATTCATGCCGATTGCGCAGATGGAGCTCGGGCGGCTGACGGCGATCGCGAATCTGTCGTTCGAAAAGCAGTTCAGCGGACCGGGCACTCACCAGGGTATCGGTCTGGAGCCGATGGGACAGATCAGCTATCGGATTCTACATTGGTTCGAACCCTCGCTCGAATACTACGGCGATATCGGTCCGGTCCAAGCGCCGGTTCCGATGTATCAGCAGCAGCAGTTTATCGTGCCGAGCGTGAACCTCTATCTCGATCCGCGCTTCGAGTTCAATTTCGGCGTCGGCTTCGGCACCACGCGAGCCTGGCAGGGGCGCTTCGTCAAGGCGACGATCGGCTGGCTGCTCTAGGATCCCATCACAGAGGCGAGGCCGAAGACCGCGCTTCAGTATGAAGCGTTGCGCAGGACGCCTTTGCGTTCGAGCTCGCGGACCTGCGCCGGCGTATAGTCGAGATATCCCGTCAGAATCTCCTCGTTGTGCTCGCCCAGAAACGGCGCATCCAGCTCGAGCGGCTGGGGAAAATCAGAGAAGCGCAGGGCGAAGCCCGGAACATCGAAATCGCCGAGGACACGGTCATGAATGGTGCGGACGGTTCCGCGCTGGCGCAGATGCGGATGGTTGATGGCTTCGGCGACGGAGAGAATCGGCGCCATCGGCACGCGATGCTCCTTCATGGCGGCCATCGAGGCGTCGTCGCTCGGCATCGATTTGAGCCATCCTTCGATAATCGCGACCAGCTCGGTGACGTTTCTGACGCGGTCGGCGTTGGTCGCGAAACGGGGATCCTTGGCCAGATCGGCCTGGCCCATCGCCTCGCACAGATGGGCGAACTGATGCTGAAGCGGAGCGATGATGATTATATGCTTGTCGCGGCCTTTGAATACTCCGCACGGGATCGCGTACCACGAATGCGCGCCCGAGCGGGTCGGATTTATCGCGCCTTTGCTCAAACTGTACATCTCGATCGCGGCCTCGTGGTAATGGAAGTAGGTATCCAGAAGTGAGATATCGAGATGCTGTCCGCGGCCGGATCGCTCGCGGTAAAGGAGCGCTGCGCATATCGCGCCCATGGCATGGGCGCCGGTGCTGACGTCGCCGATAGCGGCCATTGGAACATACGGAGAACCAGTCGGCTCGCCGGCCATCGAGGTGATTCCGGCGTAGGCGGCGCCGAGAAAATCGAAGCCCGGCTCATAGGTCAGCGGGCCGCTTTGGCCGAACGCTGAGATGGAGCACATCACGATTTTTGGGTTGAGCGCGCTGACCGTTTCGTAGCCGAGACCCATCCGTTGAATCACGCCGGGCGCGTAGTTCTGGAGCAGAACATCGACCTTCGGAATGAGTTGCTTGATTATCGCGAGTCCGTCGGGATGCTTGACGTCTACACAGAGGTCCTTTTTGCCGCGATTGTGCTGGACGAAATAGCCGCTGCGCTCGTTGCGCCGGACCTCGCCGGTGCGCGACGGATCGCCGGCGGGCGGTAGTTCGACCTTGATAACCTCGGCGCCCATTTCCGCCATCATCAGGGCGGTGGTCGGGCCGGCGACGATTTGGCTGAAGTCCAGGACGCGGTAGCCGTCGAGCACGTGTTTCATTTTGTCCCCGCTGATTCGCGCCTCTCCCCATCGAGGCGATTATGTTGCCGCCCCCGTCCGACGGACGGGGCGGCGGCGATCTGCCTATTCCGATTAGACGGCCGTGTATCCTCCATCGACAACGAACTCGGCGCCGGTGACGAATGAGGCTTCGTTGGTCGAAAGGAAGAGCACCACCCAGGCGACCTCCTCGGCGGTGCCGGCGCGCTTCATCGGCGCCATCATCGCGATCGCCTCGAGGTCGTCGGGCGCGATCGCATCGACCATCGGAGTCTTGATAACGCCGGGATGGACCGAGTTGACGCGAATATGATCGGGTGCGTATTGGACCGCGGCGACCTTACTGAGTATTCGCACCGCGCCCTTGGTGCCATGATAGGCGGCGGCGCCCGACGAGCCGATGATTCCGTAAATCGACGAGATATTGACTATCGCACCGCCGCCGCGCTTGCGCATCGCGGGGATGGCGGCCTTCATGCCGAGCCACACGCCCTTTTGATTGACGGCGACGATAGCGTCCCATTCTTCCTCGCCGGTCTCCTCGATGCCTTTGAAATTGAGGATGCCGGCGTTGTTGACCAGGATGTCGAGTCCGCCAAAGGTGCGCTCGCATTCGATGACGGCCGCGCGCCAGTCTGCCGCCCGAGTCACGTCGAGGTGCATCGCGAGCGCGACTGGGCTGCCCGCACCTTTGTTGATCTCCGCGGCCAGCGCCCGCGCCTGTTCGTCGAGCACGTCGGCGACAACGACCCTGGCGCCTTCGCTCGCGAAGAGTTTTGATTCGGCGGCGCCCTGTCCACGCGCGCCGCCGGTAATCAGTGCGACCTTTCCTTTGAGCCGATCCATCACCCTGCCTCCGTCTTTCCTAAATCGGGAACCATCCTCCAGCTAATCCATGTTGGACCTTCAGGTCCAATGGATCAGGGCGGGCCGCGCAACTATCGCGTGGCGGATCGGCGCGCTAATTGAGTTCCTTGAGCCGCGGATATACCTCGCGGGCGAGCAGGTCGATTCCCCTGACGGTCTCGCGATGGTCGAGGAATCCCGCCTGGCCCATCACGAGCAGATGACCGAAGCCGCCGTTGTAATCGTAGAAGCGTTTGATCTGTCCGAAGACAGTATCGGGATTTCCGGCGAAGACGATGCCATTCGCGATCAGGTTCTGGAGGTCGGGCTTGTCGTATTTGTAAAGCGAGCCGCCGTTGCGCATCGCTTTGGCAACCGCCGCGGCCGGCACATAGCCGGGCGGGTTGATGAACTGCGGTGCGACGCGGTTCGATTCGATATACCACATGAGCTTGCGCGCACCGGCGAAGCCCTCCTCGTCGGTCTCACCGACATAAACTAACGCGGCGTAGGCGAAACGATCGTTGGGCGCGCTCCATCCGCGTTCGCCGGCGCGCTCGCGGTAGGCCTCGAAAATCTGTTTCGATCCGTCACGGCCGGTCAGAAAAGTCGCGGCGACGTAGCGATGGTCGGCGATCGGCCCGATGCTGCCGGTGCTGAGCGAGGTGACCCAGACCGGCGGATGGGGTTCCTGGTAGGGGCGCGGCCAGATATTGACCTGGCGATGGTGGAAGTAGCGGCCTTCCCAGTTGAATGGGCCGTCGTGCGTGGTCCACGCCTTCATGATCAGATCGTGCGCCTCCCAGAAGCGCTCGGACATGCGGACCGGACTGCTGTTGACGGCGGAAATTTCGTAAGGCACGCCGCGCACGAAGCCGACTTCGAGCCGGCCGCGCGCGAGATTATCGACCATCGCCATCTCTTCGGCGACGCGCACGGGCTGGCGGCGGTTGGCGATCGGATTGCCGAGGATCAGAAGCCGCGCCCTGGTGGTCTGGCGGGCGAGGGCGCCGAGAATGACTGGCGCGGCCGGATCGAGGCAGGTGGCCGTCTGATGATGCTCGTTGAGCATGATCTCGAGCCCGGCGTCCTCGGCATGCAGCCACTCATCGAGGTAACGATGATAGAGGTCGGCGCCGATTTTCGGATCATAAATCCGGTTGGGCAGGATGACGCGAATCGATTCGTAGCTTTCGGGCAGGTAAGGATACGCGGTCTCGCTGAAAAACCAGGTCTTCAATTGAACCTCCGCGATCACCCGCCCGTTCTATTGACGGGCGAAGGAAACGACGCGATCCGCGAACTTGCGCGGCTGCTCGATTTGCGGCAAGTGTCCCGCCTCGGCGATTACTTCGAGGCGCGCGCCGGGTATCAGCGCGGCGTACGCCTCGGCATACTTCTGACTAATCAATCCGTCGCTGGCGCCGCGGATAAAGAGAGTCGGAATATGTATTCGATGAAGTTGATACCGCAGTCCCGGATTATGCATATAGGGCTCCCACGTATAGAGCGCCAGCGACTCGCGATTGCGCGCGATAATCGTAAGCTCTTCATCGGTGAGCGCGCCGAAGTCAACGGCGGCGCGGGCGGGATCATGGAACACCAGCCGCGCCACGTCGTCGGGCGCCGTCGCGAAGATGTCGGGGATGTCGCGCGTCTCGCGATCGCTCACCTTGATTCCGACCGCGCCCACCAGCACGAGCTTCGAGAGCCGATGGGCGCATCGCACCGCGAGTTCGGCCGCGATCCATCCGCCGAGCGAAAAGCCGATCAGGACGGCGTCTTTCAGATCGCAGGCGTCGAGCAGGTCGAGGTAGAGATAGGCGAGATCGTCGACGCTCTCAAAACGTTCGGGAAGCGGCGAGTGGCCAAAGCCAGGATGGGACGGTGCGAAAACCTCGAAGTGCGCGGCGAGGAGATCGAGATACTCCGAGCGATGGTCGAGGCCGCCGCCGCCGTGAAGAATCAGGAGCGGACGTCCGGCGCCCTTATGGAAGAGCTCGAGCTCGACGTCCGCAACCTTGAGCCGGGTGATGCCGCTGGCCAGAGGGTCCATTGCTGCTCCACGCTCCGATCCGCAAGACACGTCCTGAACAAGCGTTCAGGTACCACCGTCGGGATTTCACGTAAAGGGCCGGACGCTTTTGGGGCGCCGCCGCGCCGCGGGCCGGCCTCGGCGCCGGTTCAACCGCGGCCGACGAAGGGCATCCGCGTCGCCATCACGGTCATGAACATGACGTTGGCCTCGAGCGGCAGGCTTGCCATGTAGACGACGGCGCGGGCCACGTCGCGCGGGTCCATCGTCGGTTCCACTTCGAGCGTCCCGTTGGCCTGCGGCACGCCGCGCTGCATCCGCGCGGTCATCTCGGTGGCGGCGTTGCCGATATCGAGCTGGCCGCACGCGATATGGTACTTGCGACCGTCGAGCGCGGTTGCCTTGGTCAGACCGGTCATCCCATGCTTGGTCGCGGTGTAGGGCGCGGAATTGGGCCGTGGCGTGTGGGCTGAAATCGAGCCGTTGTTGATGATGCGTCCGCCCATCGGCTGCTGGCCCTTCATCAGGCGGAAAGCTTCCTGCGTACATAGAAAGGTGCCGGTCAGGTTGATATCGACCACCTTCTTCCACTGTTCGAGGGTGAGGTCTTCGAGCGGCTTTCCGGGCGCGCTCACGCCGGCGTTGTTGAAAAGCAGGTCGAGGCGGGCGAAGGCATTTTTGGTGCGCTCGAAGAGCGTCCTGACCGATTCGGGGTCGCTCACGTCAGTCGGCACGATAAGAGTCGCGGCGGCATGTGAACCGGCCTCCGAGGCGGTTGCTTCGAGCATCTCGGCGCGCCGTCCCGCGAGCACCACCGACCATCCGTTTTCGAGCAGCGCGAGTGCTGAAACCTTGCCGACACCAGAGCCTGCGCCGGTGACGATTGCGATTTTCCGAGGCGATTCCATCGCGTCATTCTCCCTCGCGAGTTCGCGCCGTTGGCCGTGCTTACGAGGCCGTCAGGCTCGAAAGCCCTGATTATTGTCGGCAAGAGGACGAGTTTTGCCGACATTTTTGCGGCGCAAAGTTGATCCGGCCTGTGAACATACGCAGACTGGATACACTCGGCAAACGTGAAGCACTCCCAAGGCACATATCGCAAATTACTCGGCAATTCACGCGGAGCCTCGCGCGGCGAAGCTGTTACGCCCCGTGATTCGCCAGTTATCGATTCGTAGTTTGTCATGGCTATCCGCGTTGCCCTTCATCACAAAACCGATTATCGCTATGACCGGCTGGTGACCTTGGGACCGCAGGTGATCCGGCTGCGCCCGGCGCCGCATTGCCGCACCCCGATCACCGCCTACTCGCTCAAGATTGAGCCGGCGAATCATTTCATCAACTGGCAGCAGGATCCGCAGAGCAACTACCTCGCGCGGGTCGTTTTTCACAAGCCGGTCAAACATTTCTCGGTCGAAGTGGACCTGGTCGCGGAAATCACCGTGATCAACCCCTTCGACTTTTTTCTCGAGCCGTACGCGGAAAACTTTCCCTTCACGTACGATTCCTGGCTCACCAGCGATCTGGCGCCCTATCTCGAAACGCAGCCGGTCGGACCCCGGTTGCGCGCCTTTATCGACGGGATCGATCGCTCGAAACAGCATACCGTAAATTTTCTGGTCGAATTGAATCAGCGGCTCCAGCAGGCGATACGCTACGTTATCCGGATGGAGCCTGGCATCCAGAGCACCGATGAGACGCTGACGCTCAAGAGCGGATCGTGCCGCGACAGCGCATGGCTGCTGGTGCAGATACTGCGCAACCTGGGACTCGCGGCGCGCTTCGTCTCGGGCTACCTGATTCAGCTCAAGCCTGACGAGAAGCCGCTGGAAGGTCCCGAGGGTCCGTCGCGGGACTTCACCGATCTGCATGCCTGGGCGGAGGTCTACCTGCCGGGCGCCGGATGGATTGGCCTCGACGCCACGTCGGGACTATTTGCGGGCGAGGGCCACATTCCGCTGGCCGCGACACCCGAGCCGGCCTCGGCGGCGCCGGTAGCCGGTCCCGTCGATCCGTGCGAGGTCGAGTTCGTGCACGAGATGTCGATCACGCGGATTCATGAGGATCCGCGGGTGACGCTTCCCTATACCGACGCGCAATGGAAACGGATCGAGGCGCTCGGCTACCAGGTCGATGAGGATATGAACGCCGGGGACGTTCGGCTCACGATGGGCGGCGAGCCGACCTTCGTTTCGATCGACGACATGGACGGCGAGGAGTGGAGCACGGCCGCTCTGGGCGAGCGGAAGCGTGCGCTTTCAGAGCTGCTGCTCGACCGCCTGCGCACGCGCCTGGCGCCGGGCGGGCTGCTCCATTACGGGATGGGCAAATGGTATCCGGGCGAGCCGATTCCGCGCTGGGCGCTCAACTGCTACTGGCGCAAGGACGGAGTCCCGCTATGGAACGATCGCGACCTGCTCGTCCGGGTCGGCGTGCCGAGCGAATACGGACCGGCCGAGGCTGAGCGCTTTATTGAAACGCTGGCGCGCCGACTCGGGATCGATTCGAGTTACGTCAACGCGGCCTTCGAAGACCCGCTGTTTTATGTTCAGCGCGAGCGCCAGTTGCCGATCAACATTGATCCGGTCGACAACCGCCTCGAAGACGCTTCCGAACGCGAACGAATCCGCCGGGTCTTCGAGCGCGGAGTGAATACTCCCGTTGGCTACGTGCTGCCGGTGCAGCGCGGACAGGGCAAGAGCGGGCCGGAATGGCAAACGGGCCTCTGGATGCTTCGCGGGCAGCATGTTTTCGTGATCCCGGGCGATTCTCCGATTGGGCTCAGGCTGCCGCTGCCGAGTTTGCCGTGGGTCGATCCGGCCGAAGCTCCGCGGATCGTTGCGCTTGACCCGATGGCGGATCGCGGGCCGCTGCCTATTCCGCGGCGGATCTCGCCCGCCGATCCGACGCTGCAATCGCGGCGCGATCCGGCGCGCGATCGCAAGCCCGCGATCGGCGAGTCCGCGCCCTGGATTGTGAGGACCGCGCTCTGTGTCGAGCCGCGCGACGGCCGGTTGCACGTTTTCATGCCGCCGCTGGAAGCGGTCGAAGACTATATCGATCTGCTGGCCGCGATTGAGGATACCGCGGCGCATCTCAGGATGCCGATCGTTATCGAGGGCTACACGCCGCCTGCCGATCCGCGAATCGAAAAAATCTCGGTCACTCCCGATCCCGGCGTGATCGAGGTCAACGTCCAGCCCGCGCATAGTTGGCGCGAACTCGTCACCAATACGACGGCGCTATATGAGGACGCGCGGCAATGCCGCCTCGGCACCGAAAAGTTCATGCTCGACGGACGCCATAGCGGTACCGGCGGCGGAAATCACTTCGCGCTGGGCGCTGCGACCGCGGCCGACAGTCCGTTTCTGCGCCGCCCTGATCTGCTGCGCAGCATGATCGGCTACTGGCTCAACCATCCGTCGCTCTCGTACATGTTCTCGGGCATGTTTATCGGGCCGACCAGCCAGGCGCCGCGCGTCGATGAGACCCGCGCCGACAGTCTCTACGAATTGGAGATCGCCTTCAGCCAGGTGCCTGATCCCGGTACTGGCGGATACTGTCCGCCGTGGCTGGTGGATCGGATTTTCAGACATATCCTGGTCGACGTGACCGGCAACACGCATCGCGCGGAATTCTGTATCGACAAGCTCTACTCGCCCGATTCGCCGACCGGGCGGCTCGGGCTTCTCGAGATGCGCGGCTTCGAGATGCCGCCGCACGCGCGGATGAGCCTGACGCAGCAGTTGCTCGTGCGCGCGCTGATCGCCAGGTTCTGGAAGGAGGCCTACACGCAGCGGCCGATCGACTGGGGCACGCAGCTCCACGATCAGTTCATGCTGCCGCACTTCGTGGCGCGCGACTTCCAGGATGTGATCGAGGAGCTCAAGCGAGCTGGCTACCCCTTCGAGGCCGACTGGTTTGCGCCCCACTTCGAGTTCCGTTATCCGGTCTTTGGCCGGATCAATCACATGGGTATCGAAATCGAAATCCGCCAGGCCACCGAGCCCTGGTACGTGCTGGGCGAGGAGGGCGGCGCCGGCGGTACGGCCCGCTACGTCGATTCGTCGGTCGAGCGCGTGCAGGTCAAGGCGAGCGGCATGACCGGCGACCGCTATGTAGTCACCTGCAATAGGCGGCGCGTGCCGCTGCATTTCACCGGCACGCATGGCGAAGCGGTCGCCGGGGTCCGCTATCGCGCATGGCAGCCGCCCTCGTGCCTCCATCCGACGATTCCGGTGCACACGCCGCTTGTCTTCGATATCGTCGACACATGGACGGGCCGATCGATCGGCGGATGCGCCTACCATGTCGCGCATCCGGGCGGACGGCACTATGAGAGCTTCCCGGTCAACGCCAACGAGGCGGAGGCGCGGCGCAACGCGCGCTTCTTTGCGTTCGGACATAGCCCGGGGCCAATGGCCGTTCCGACGCCCGAACTGAATCCGCATTTCCCGTTGACGCTCGATCTCCGCCGCCCGGTTCCCGCGGCGCCGGTGGAAGGCCTGTAGGCGGCGATCCGCGAGGGACGACGCTCCACGACAGGCGGTTCGGCAGGGTGAACGGGAACCTCACGGAATTGAGCGGCGCATTGTCATCGGGCTGGCACTATCGGCCGCTGCCGGCCTTTCATGACGAGCTGTTGACGGGCAATGGCGATGTGCGTCCGCATTGGCGCGCGCTCGTCGATTCGCTCTCCGATCTGGGTCCGGATGGTCTCGCCCGCCGATGGCAGGAGGGCCGACGTCTGATTCACGAGAACGGCGTCACTTACAACGTCTACGGCGATCCGCAGGCGACCGAACGGCCGTGGCCGCTCGATCCGATACCGCTCGTTATCGATCGCCGCGAGTGGGCGCGGATCGAGCACGCGATTCGCCAGCGCGCGGCTCTGCTCAACGCGATCCTGGGCGATCTGTATGGGCCGCGGCGGCTGCTTCGGGACGGGATGCTTCCGCCGGAGTTGATTTTTCGACATCCCGGATTCCTGCGGCCGTGCTGCGAAATCCCCGTTCCCGGCAATATCCGCCTGCATATCTATTCCGCCGACCTCGCGCGATCGTCCGACGGAAACTGGTGGGTGATTTCGGATCGCACGCAGGCGCCGTCCGGTGCGGGCTACGCGCTCGAAAATCGACTGGTCTCCTCGCGTGTGATGCCGGAGGCGTTCCGGGTTGCTCCGGTGCAGCGTCTCAACGCCTTCTTCCAAGCCTATCGCGATACCTTGCGCGGCCTCGTGCGGCGCGAACGCGAGAATCCGCGGATCGTATTGCTCACGCCCGGCCCTTACAACGAAACCTACTTCGAGCACGCCTTTTTGGCGCGCTATCTCGGCTACACGCTGGTCGAAGGCGGCGACCTGACGGTGCGCGACGATCTGGTCTTTCTCAAGACCCTCGGCGGCCTGCTGCCGGTCGATGTTATCGTGCGCCGCCAGGACGACAGCTTCTGCGATCCGCTCGAGTTGCGTGGAGATTCGATGCTGGGGGTGCCGGGGCTGACGCAAGCGGTGCGCGCCGGCAACGTCGCGGTGGCCAACGCGCTCGGTTCGGGACTGGTTGAATCGCCGGCGCTTGCTGCGTTCCTACCCAGCCTTTGCCGCCATCTGCTGGGCGAAGAGCTTGCGATGCCGTCGATTGCTACCTGGTGGTGCGGACAGGAGGCGCCCTTGGCTTTCGTCGCCGACAATTTATCGAGATTGGTGGTGAAGCCGACTTTTCCAGGCTCCGACCGCCAGCCGATCTTTGGCGTCCGCCTTGACGCCGCGGGCAAGCGCAAGCTGGTCGACGCGATGCGATCGGCGCCGGGCAACTTCGTCGCGCAGGAACAGGTGGCGCTTTCAACCGTGCCGGTGTGGAGCGGCGGCGCCCTTGATCCCCGCCAGTTTGTCCTGCGCGTCTTCGTGGTCGCCGCGGGAGGCTCGTACGCGGTGATGCCCGGCGGACTCACGCGCGTGACCTCCTCGATGGAGAGCCTGGTGGTCTCGATGCAGCGCGGCGGCGGCAGCAAGGATACGTGGGTGCTGGGCGATGAACGCGAGCATCAGGCGGGCGTGCCGCAGCATCCGGCGGCCGGGCCGCTCACAATCAGCCGGGCCACGTTCGACCTGCCGAGCCGCGTCGCCGATAATCTCTTCTGGCTCGGCCGCTTTGTCGAACGCGTCGAGATGGCGGTGCGGGTCGCGCGTGGAATCCTGACGCGCCTCTACCTTGAATCGGACCCCGAGCGCGACGCCGGCCTCGAGGCGGGCGTCAGCGTGCTCGCGGCGCTTGGTAATATCAGCCTCGATGGAGTCGTGCGCGGCGCACGCGCGGCGTTGCTCGAGCGCGAGGTGTTTTCGATGATCTACGCTTCGGCCGAGCGGAGCAGCCTTGCCTGGAACGTCCATCAAGTGCGGCATGTGGCGTGGCTGCTTCGCGATCGCATCTCGGCCGATGCATGGCGGATCCTCAACCAGTTCGACGAGCAACTGCTGAGCGCGCCGCCGGCCGAAGAGCTTCGTGTGAGCAGCGCGACGGCCTTGCTCGATCATGCGGTCGTGACGCTCTCGGCCTTCAGCGGCCTGGTGATGGAGACGATGACGCGCGGCGACGGATGGCGCTTTCTCGATATCGGACGGCGATTGGAGCGCGCGGTCCAGATGGTCGAGCTGCTGCGCCACGGGCTCGGCGCAGGTTCCGCGGTCGCGAGCGGGCGGCTGGAGATGCTGCTCGAAATCGCGGACAGCTCTCTGACCTACCGCTCGCGCTATCTCACCTCGATGCAGGCCGACCTGGTACTCGACCTGCTGTTGTTGGACGAGGCCAACCCGCGCTCGGTCCATTTCCAACTGGCCCGCTTGCGCGAGCATATCGACCAGCTTCCGGACAGCCAGTCGCCGGTCAATCGTCCGGCCGAATGGCGGCTCGGGGTCCGGATGCTCGCCGCCGTGCAACTCGCCGAAGTCCGCGAGCTGGTGCGGATCGATCCGAGCGGCCGACGGGGCAATCTCGAAAGCCTGCTCGCGCGCCTCGCCTCCGAACTGCGCCTGCTCTCAGAGACGTTGACCCGCGCCTACTTCAACCGCGCGATCGCGCATCAGCAGCGGCCGGTTCCCTGAGCCGCGCCAGCACGACAGATCGATGATTCTCCGATCGCTTCACACGACGACCTACACCTACAGCGAGCCGGTCTCGGTGTCGCATACCGAAGTCCATCTGGCGCCGCGCGCGACCGCGCGCCAGACCGTGATCGAGCATGATCTGGTGATCCATCCGAGCCCTGATTTTCTGACCGAACGCGAGGATTACTTCGGCAACCAGGTCGCCCGCTTCTCGATTCACGAGCCGCATCAGGCGCTGCGTATCATCGCGACCGCCGTGGTCGACCTTCAGATCGTCGAGCCACCGTACCCGGGACTGACGCCGCCGTGGGAACAGGTTCGCGCCGAGGTCCGCCGCCATGACGCGGCCGACAGCTTCGCCGCGGCCGAGTTCGTCTTCGATTCGCCGCGCGTGATTGTTGGCGCGCCGTTCGCGGCGTATGCGCAGCCGTCATTTCCACCCGCCCGCCCGGTGCTCGAAGGCGCGATCGACCTGTGTCATCGGATTCGCGCCGAGTTCAACTACGATCCGCGTGCGACTACGGTCAGGACGCCGGTCGATGAGGTGCTGCGGGAGCGCCGCGGCGTATGTCAAGACTTTGCCCATCTCATGATTGCATCCCTTCGGTCGATCGGTCTGCCCGCGCGCTACGTGAGCGGCTATATCCGCAACCACGCGGCGTCGGTCGGCGCGCAGGCCTCGCACGCGTGGGTCTCGGTCTTCTGCCCGGGCTTCGGATGGATCGATTTCGATCCGACCAACGACGTGATGCCGGCGGGCGACCACGTGACGATCGGATGGGGCCGCGACTATTCCGACCTCCCTCCGGTGAACGGCGTCACGCTGGGCGGCGGCGAGCAGGGGATCAGCGTGGACGTGGCAATCTCATCGCTGCCCGCGCAAGCCTGACCGGCGCGTTCGATCAATCTCTCAGGCGCTCTTGCGGGTGCGCGGTTCGCGGAACGACGCGATCAGCCGGTCGACCTTGGCGATCGAATCCAGTTCCGCGGCCGGCGTGTAGATGACGAGCTTGAGGTGCGGGTCGTCGGTGAACGAGAGCGTGGCGTGGTCCAGCAGCAGGCGCCCCGCAATCGGATGATCGTAGAGTTTACGCCCGCGGACGCGAGGCAGGATGTCGTGGCGCGGCCACCAGTCGGCAAATTCCGGACTCGCGCGCTTGAGCCTATCGATCAGCGCGACAAAGCGCGGATCGCCCGCGAAGCGCCCGTAGTCGGCGCGAAACCGCGCCAGCACGTCGCGCGCCCGAGGCTCCCAATCGGCCACCATCCGGCGCATCGCCGGGTTTACGAAGAAAAGCCATAGCAAGTTGCGCTCGGCGGGCGGGATGCGCCCGTAGTCGAGGAAGACCGCCCGCGCCGCGACGTTCCAGGCCAGCAGGTCCCATCGCCGGCCCATCAGAAGGGCGGGCGAACCCGCCATGTTGTCGAGCATCCGCTGGATTTGCGGATTCGACCGTTCTTGCCGCGGTTCTGCTTCAGGGGCGCGGTCGGGAATCGCGAGCTGCGAGAACTGGACCTGCTCAGCGGCGTCGAGCCTGAGCACGCGGGCGAGGCGTTCGATAACGCGGGCGGAAACCCTGATGTTGCGGCCCTGTTCGAGCCAGGTGTACCAGGTGAGGCCGACGCCGGCGATTTCGGCGATCTCCTCGCGGCGCAGCCCCGGCGTCCGCCGCCTCGGTCCCGCGGGCAGCCCGACGTCGGCGGGTGTGATGCGCGCCCGCCTGATGCGCAGGAAGTCGGCCAGTTCCCGCCGCCTGATTTCGTCCGCTGACATTCGTGCCTCGGTCTTTGCGTAGCACTGCCGATACTAGGATAGCCAGTGCCTCTAGCGCCAGAATCGCCGCTGGGCTACCAAATCGGATCAGGAGAGGCGTATGCGCGGACTCGCGGACGCCGCCGCCGAATCCCCGACCGGATCGGCCAGCGGAGACTCGCGAGCCGTATCGATGCCGCGACGGAACGCCGGGCGGGCGTTTCGGGGGTGGCGCGCCTCGATTGGCGGATCATGGCTGACGCCTGCGAAAGGCCGAAGCCACACAGCTTATCCTGGAGGGAATGTCGATGGCGGAATTTGATATCCATATCAGGGGCGGCACGATTGTCGACGGCACGCGCGTGCCGCGCTTTCGGGGCGACGTCTGGATCAAAGATGGCAAGGTCGCACAAATCGGCGGGCGTTCGCCGGGCTTCGCCAAAAAGACGATCGACGCTGACGGGCTGATTGTCGCTCCCGGTTTTGTCGATCTGCACACGCATTACGATGCGCAGATCCGCTGGGATCCCTACTGCACCATCTCGGGATGGCACGGCGTGACCTCGATCGTGCTCGGCAATTGCGGCTTCGGCTTCGCGCCGTGCAAGCCGGATTTCCGCGAGCGCTCGATGCTCACGATGACGCGCACCGAGGCGATCCCGTACGAATCGATGAAGGTCGGGATGAACTGGGACTGGGAGACCATCCCGCAGTATCTCGATTCGCTCGATCGCACGCCCAAGGGCATCAACTGCATCCAGTACATGCCGACCGCCTCGCTGATGACCTATGTCATGGGCCTCGAAGCGGCCAAGACCCGTCCCGCCAATGACAAAGAGCGCCTTGAAATGGCCCGTCTGCTCGACGAGGGCATGGACGCTGGCCTCTGCGGGTTTTCGATTCAGCGCCTCGGGAAGGATTCGATTCAGGCTGATTTCGACGGCTCGCCGATGGTCACCGACACGATGTGCGACGAGGACATCCTGAACCTCGGACGCGTGCTGCGTGCCCGCGACGAAGGTTTCATGGAGATCACGCAGGGGACCGACGACATCCGCCGCGACCTGAACTTCATCGAAACGCTGGCGGCGACGGCGCAGCGCCCGATTCTCTTCCAGGCAATTCTGCCGACGCGCACTGATCCGGAGATTCATCGCCGCAGCATGCGCTGGGTCGCGCGCTGCCGCGAGAAGGGGCTGCCGATTTTCGGCCAGGGCGCGACCGTGCGCAGTGGCTTCGCCTTCACGCTGGAGCACTGGAATCTCTACGACGCGAGTCCGGCGTGGCGCGCGCTGACCGTAGGTACGACCGAAGAGAAGATGGCGAAGATGCGCAACCCCGAACTGCGTGCCGCGGTGATCCGTGAGACCGAGGAGGCCGATCGGCGGTTGAAGGCGCTGCAGGCCGGAGTGGGCGGCGCACCTAAGCATCTCATCCTGCAGTGGGTGGAAAATCACGAGGAGCTGGAGAAGTACGTTGGCAAGTCGCTCGGACAGATCGGCGCCGAACTCGGCAAGCATCCGATCGAAGTGATGCTCGACTTCTCGCTCGCGACGAATTTGAAGGCGGAGTTCCTTGGCCCCAACCGCGGCATGAACGCCGAGTATATGGCCGAAATCATCAACGACTCGCCGTTCACGTTCCCGGGCGTGTCGGACGGCGGCGCGCACACCAAGTTCTTCACCGGTGGTGCGTTCACGACCGACTTCCTGCGCTGGCTGGTGCGCGACGAACAGCGAATCACGCTCGAAGAGGCGCATTATCGGCTCTCCGCGCTGCCCGCGCACGCGGCAGGCTTCAAGGATCGCGGCACGCTGCGTGAAGGCACGTGGGCCGACGTCGTTGTCTATGACTTGAAGGGCCTCGATGTCGAGCCGGACTGGGTCGGAGAAGTCGTGCATGACCTGCCCGGCGGCGAATGGCGCCGCGTCCAGCGCGCGCATGGCTATCGTTCAATCATCGTCAACGGCGTCGAAACCTTCGCCGAGGGCAAATGCACGGGCGAGACGCCGGGCAAGCTCCTGCGTCACGGGGTCGCCTGAAGCTTCTGACCAATCCTCGCGGGCCGCGGATCTCCTAATCGGGAGCCTCCGCGGCCCGTTATTTACGGCCTTCCCTGGTGCTCGACGGCTCGTCGCGATTTTAGTCCCCTATACAAGGCAATCCGCGCAATCCTGACGCTTTCCGCACGTACGGCGTTGCATTCGTCCGCGCGCTTTTGCCTGACGATCACGTGACGGATAGAATCTCCACATCGATGCCGAAACCGGCGTCGGCATGGGCCCAACCGAAATTTCGGTAGACGCAAGGCCAGCCGTACTCTCAGGAATCTGCGGGCGGGCGAGAACGCGTGGAGCGAATTGATGAGCATCAGTCCCCTGGCCGGTAAGCCGGTCGAATCCTCGAAACTGGTCAATGTTCCGAGGCTGGTGACTGCGTACTACACCGGCCGGCCGGACTCTTCGAGGCCGGCCCAGCGGGTCGCCTTCGGCACTTCGGGCCATCGCGGAAGCGCGTTCGATAACGCGTTCAACGAGGCTCATATACTCGCGATCGCAGAGGCTATTTGCCGTTACCGCGCCGGCAAGGGAATCAACGGTCCGCTCTTTCTCGGCATGGACACCCACGCGCTCGCCGAGCCCGCCTTCGCGACCGCACTCGAAGTGCTCGCCGCCAATGGCGTCGAGACAATGATCGATGATAACCGGGGCTATACTCCGACGCCCGCAATCTCGCACGCTATCCTGACCTACAATCGCGGCCGCGAGCGCGGCCTCGCCGACGGAATAGTAATAACGCCGTCGCACAACCCGCCCGAGGATGGCGGTTTCAAGTACAATCCGCCTCACGGCGGCCCTGCGGAAAGCAGTATCACTTCATGGATCGAGCGCGCCGCCAACGACATGCTCGATAACGCGTTGCGCGATATAAAGCGCGTCCCGTTCGACGCCGCGCTGCGCACCCCCAAGGCGCATCGCCACAGCTATATCGAGTCATACGTCAGCGATCTCGCGAGCGTGGTTGATCTGGATATTGTAAGGTCCGCCGGACTCACCGTCGGCGTCGATCCGCTTGGCGGCGCGGGCGTTCACTACTGGGAGCCTATTAGTGAACGCTACGGACTCAATGTCCGCCTCGTAAACGACGCCGTGGATCCCACTTTTCGATTCATGACATTGGACTGGGACGGCAAAATCCGCATGGACTGTTCTTCCCCATATGCGATGGCCGGCCTGGTCGCGATACGCAGCCAATTCGATATCGCGTTCGCCAATGATACTGATAGCGATCGCCATGGCATAGTCACTCGGTCGGCCGGACTGATGAACCCGAACCATTATCTCGCCGTGGCGATCGAATACCTGTTCAGCCATCGGCCGCATTGGCCGAATGCCGCCGCAATTGGCAAGACCGTGGTGAGCAGCAGCATAATCGACCGCGTGGCGTCGAGGCTCGGGCGGCGGCTGATCGAGGTGCCGGTGGGATTCAAGTGGTTCGTCGAAGGGCTTCATCACGGGACGCTCGGTTTCGCGGGCGAAGAAAGCGCGGGCGCGTCTTTCCTGCGGATGAACGGCGAGGCCTGGACCACCGACAAGGACGGAATCATCATGGGCTTGCTGGCGGCCGAAATCACGGCTCGCGAAGGCCGGGACCCGGGCGAGATCTATCAGCGGATAACCCGCGATTTCGGCGCACCCGCATACGAGAGGATCGACGCCGCGGCCACGAGGGACGAAAAGCAGGCGCTGCAACGGCTGTCGGCGGACCAGGTTGACGCCGCCGATCTGGCCGGCGACCCGATTCGCGCGGTACTTGTCAATGCGCCCGGCGACGGCGAGCCGATCGGCGGACTCAAGGTTGTAACCGGTAACGGATGGTTCGCGGCGCGGCCTTCGGGCACCGAAGATGTTTACAAGATCTATGCCGAAAGCTTTCGCGGTCCTGACCATTTGAAACAGATCCAGCGAGAGGCGCAGGCGCTGGTCGGGCGGGCGCTTGCCACAGCCAAGCCGCTAAAGTGATAGTCAATGAAATACAAAGTTGCGGCAATATCGGGACCGCCCGGAATGGTAATGTGGCTGTGTGAGCAATCCGGCAGAGCTGAGCAAAGATGTTTAGTGGCTATTCCGGACTAATCCCGGAAGGAATTGAAGGCGCCGAGTACCTCGTTGAGCTCGCCCTTGACCTGCGAAACTGCTGGGACCATGGCGCGGATAAAATCTGGAAGCGGCTGGATGCGGACCTGTGGGACGTAACGCGGAATCCGTGGGTGGTATTGCAGACTGTGTCGCGCACGCGTCTCGAGACGGCTTGCGCGGATCCTGAGTTCCGCCACGGACTCGAGGACCTGGTTATGAACCGGCGCCGGCGCGCGGCGGCGCCGTCATGGTTTCAACGGGCGCACGGCGCCTTGGATCGCGAACTCACGCGCATCGCCTACTTCAGCATGGAGTTCGGCTTGGGCGAGGCGCTGCCGATTTACTCGGGCGGCCTGGGCAATGTCGCAGGGGATCAACTGAAGGCGGCGGACGAACTCGGGGTTCCGGTGCTGGGCATCGGCCTGCTTTATCAGCGCGGCTACTTCCGCCAGTTCATCGACAGCGACGGCAATCAGACCGCGCTCTATCCTTACAACGATCCGGGGCAGATGCCGATTGTGCCCGTGCGGGAGAAAAGCGGCGAATGGTTGCGGCTCGAGGTGAGGCTGCCCTACGGAAGGATTTGGCTGCGGACCTGGCAGGCGAAGATCGGCCGGGTGACGCTATTTCTGCTCGACAGCAACGACCCCGGAAATCTCCCGGTGCATCGCGGCATCACCAGCGAATTGTATGGTGGCGGACCTGAGTTGCGTTTGCAGCAGGAGATGGTCCTCGGAATAGGCGGATGGCGCCTGCTGCGGGTCCTCGGAATGGAGCCCGAAGTATGCCATCTCAACGAAGGCCACGCGGCATTCGCCGTGCTCGAGCGCGCGCGGACCTTCATGGCCGACAGCGGCAAGAAGTTCGCGGCCGCACTCGCCGTAACCCGCGCCGGCAATCTCTTCACCACGCATACTCCCGTGCCGGCCGGCTTCGATCGCTTCCCCCCCGACCTGCTCCTGCGATACCTGGGCTTTTACGCCTTGAACGGGCTCGGCATCAGCGAGCATGAACTGCTGGCGCTCGGCCGCCGCAATCCGGATGATTCGGATGAGCCATTCAACATGGCCTATCTGGCTATTCGCGGCAGCGGTGCAATCAACGCCGTGAGCCGCCTCCACGGAGTAGTCAGCCGGACCATTTTCCAGCCGCTGTTCCCAAGATGGCCTGAGCGTGAAGTGCCTATCGGCCATGTGACTAATGGAGTCCATGCGCCAACCTGGGATTCTCCCGAAGCCGACCGGGTCTGGACCGAGGCGTGCGGGCCCGATCGATGGCGCGGCACGCAGGAGAGTATCGGCTCGAAGATCCATAATCTGCCCGCCAATTCACTATGGGAGATGCGTGCGGCCAATCGCCATCGGCTGGTCCAATACGTGCGCGCGCGCTTCCCGCGCTCGATTGCCGCCTCGGGCCATCAGGATGTGGAATGGGCCGAGAACGTGCTCGATCCCAATACGCTTACGCTCGCCTTCGCGCGCAGATTCGCCACCTACAAGCGGCCCAACCTGCTGCTCCACGATCCCGACCGCCTCGCACGGATTCTCAGCGATCCGCATCGGCCCGTTCAGCTAATCGTCGCTGGCAAGGCCCATCCGCAGGACGAACCGGGCAAGGCGATGGTCAAGGAGTGGCTTCGGTTCATGCAGCGCAGAGCCGTGCGCAGTCATGCCGTCTTCCTGGCCGATTACGACATGCTGCTGGCCGAATATCTCGTTCAGGGGGCTGACGTATGGATTAATACGCCGCGCCGCCCGTGGGAAGCGTGCGGCACCAGCGGCATGAAGGTCCTGGTCAACGGCGGCCTCAACCTGTCCGAACTCGACGGCTGGTGGGCCGAAGCCTACCGTCCCGAAGTGGGATGGGCGCTGGGTGACGGCAAGTATCATGGTGAGGATCCGGCATGGGACGCGGCCGAGGCGGATCACCTATACTCACTGCTCGAGAACGAAATAGTGCCGAGCTTTTATGATCGCGACGCCGCGGGCGTTCCCGTGCACTGGATAACCAAAATCCGCGAGAGCATGGCGCGGCTGACGCCGGAATACTCAGCGAATCGCACGGTGCGCGAATATACTGAGAAATACTACATACCCGCGATGAAATCATATCGCGCGCGCGCCGCCGATCGGGGCGCCGCGGGCGAGTGGCTCCTCGATCGGGAAGCGCAACTGCGCCGCCACTGGCAGGCTATTTATTTCGGCAATGTCGGCGTCGAATCCTCAGCCGAAAGGCATCGCTTTCGAGTCCAGGTCTATCTCGACGCACTCGATCCCGAACTGGTGCGCGTCGAGCTCTACGCGAATCCGCGCCGGCGCCGCGAGCAGGATCGGTGGACGATGAAGCGCGGCGAGCCGTTGGTTGGGGCCAACCAGGGCTGGACCTACGCGGCCGATGTTCCCGCCGACCGCCCCGCCGCCGACTACACGCCCCGTGCGGTCGGCGCCATTCCGGGCGTATCGTCGCCGCTCGAGCTGCAATGTATCAAGTGGGAGCGCTGACCCATCGCCCGTGCCTCAGCCGCTCTCGATTCCGTAGCGCTTGCGCTTGCGCCACAGCGTTGTGACGTTGATCCCCAGCGTCTCCGCCGCCTCCTCGAGCGTCGCGCTCGCGGCCAAAACATGCGTGATATGGTCGCGCTCGACCTCCTCGAGGCTCGCGCGATGGCTCGACGCGGCGCCCATCTCGATCGGCTCCCGGAACATCGAGTCCGGCAGATCCTCCGGCATAATCGTATCGCCGCGGCTCAGCACCGAGGCGCGTTCGAGCGCGTTGCGCAACTCGCGCACATTTCCCGGCCATCGATAGGCCGCGATCGCCGCAGTCGCTTCCGGCGACAGGCTCTTCTGCCTGTTGCGGGCGCGGACGCTCGCGCGCCGCAGCATCCATTGCGCCAGTGGCACGATATCTTCGCGATGCTCGCGCAGCGGCGGCAAGCGCAGCGTGATCACGTTCACGCGGTAGTAGAGATCTTCCCGGAAACGCCGCGCGGCAACCTCGGCCGTAAGATCGCGATTTGACGCCGCGATAATCCGCGTGTCCACCCGGATGGTCCGGTCGCCGCCCACGCGCTCGAAGCTCTGCTCCTGCACGAAGCGCAGAAACTTGGTCTGCAGCGCCGGCGTCAGGTCCGCAAGCTCGTCCAGAAACACCGTCCCGCCGTCCGCCGCTTCGAGCCGCCCGGGCTTATCCTTGACCGCGCCGGTGAACGATCCCCGGATATGTCCGAACAGCTCGCTCTCCAGCAGCTGCTCCGAGAGCGTCGTGCAGTTCACTACCACGAACGGACGCTCGCGCCGCAAACTCCACGCATGTATCTGGCGCGCCAGCACGTTCTTGCCCGTCCCGCTCTCGCCGCTCAGCAGAATCGTCGCATCGCTTTCCGCCGCCTGCCGCGCCGTCTCGAGCATCCGCGCCATCACCGCGCTGTGCGAGTCGAGCAGCGGCGCGTCATCGATCGCGTCGCGCAGCTCGAGGTTCTCCGCCTGCAGCCCCTGCAGCTCGAGCGCGCGCTGCACGATATGCTCGATCTGATCCAGCGTGAACGGCTTGGTCACGTAGTCGTACGCGCCCGCCTTCATCGCCGCGACCGCATTCTCGACCGTCGCGTATGCCGTCATCAGTATAACCAGGCTCTGCGGACGCCGTTTCTTGATCGCGTGCAGCAACTCGAGCCCGGTCATCTCCGCCATCCGATAGTCCGTCAGCACCAGGTCGAACGAACCCTCTCCGAGCAGCTCGAGCGCCTCGGTCCCGCTCGCCGCCGCCTTCACCGCATGGCCCAGCGACTCGAAGAACGCCGCGAGGTTGCGCCGGATATTCTTCTCGTCGTCGACGATCAGCAGTCTCGCCATCAGAGTTCCATCGGCGCCGGCAGCTCCACCACGAACCTGCTGCCTCGTTGCGCTCCTCCGTCGACAAAGATTCGTCCGCCGTGGGCCTCGACGATATCCTTGGCGATCGCGAGTCCCAGTCCAGCCGATCCTTTCTCGGCGCCATTCCCATACTGCGCGAATCGGTCGAAAATTGAATCACGCAGCTCTGGCGCGATTCCCGGCCCCGAGTCCGCTACTTCGAGCCGCACAAAATCCCCCGCCCGATTCGCCGCAACCTCGATTTGACCGCCCGCCGGCGTGAAGCGCAGCGCGTTGCCGATCAGATTCGACAACACCCACGAAAGTTTGACCGGGTCGCCGGTCAGCGGCGGTATCGAATCGATCCGCTTGCCCAGCGATACTTTCTTCTCCGCCGCCTGAATCATGAACCGGTCCGTGACTTCGTTGGCGATCCGCCCCAAATCGATCCGCTCGCGCTGCACCGCGATCGACGCGAGCTCCCCCCGCGCGAGATTGAGCAGGTTGTCCGTGAGCTGCTTCATCCGCGCGCACTCCTCCACGATCGCGCCCACCAGCTCATGATGACGCGGGCCCATTGTGCCGCCGTCGCGCCGCATCAGCTCGGCCGAAAGCGCAAGCGACGTGAGCGGCGTCCGCAGCTCGTGCGAGAGCGTCGCCACCAGGTTGGTCCGCGCGCGATCCTGATCGCGCAGGTACGTCACGTCCTGCAAAATCAGCAGAATCCCCAGCGATCCGCCTTCCGTATGCCTGAGCGGCATCGGCTTCAGCAGATAGGAATGGTCGCGCCCGCGAACGTGCAACTGCACTTCCACCCGATGCGCGTCCGGCCCCGACTTGCTGAGCGTCCGCAGCGCATCGCGAATCCGCATGTAGTGCGGATGGTTGCTGCTCAAGTCGTCGAACGGGCTGCCTAGCGCCTCGCTCGGCTCGACGCCCATGATCGTCGCCGCGACCTCGTTGATATGCGTCACGATTCCTTCCGGATCGATCAGCACCACGCCGTCGAGCAGGCTTTCGATAATCGCCTCGGTCTTGCTCTTCTCATAGAGCAGCCGCTCGTAGTTGAGTTTCTCGTACTGCTCGAGCTGCTCCGCCATCCGATTGAATTCGCGGGCCACCACGTCGAGCTCGCTGAGCGGCTGCGGTCCCAGCCGCAGATGTGTCTTGCGCTGGCTGATTCCGCGCAGCCGATCCGCCAGCTCGATCAGCGGCTTTGACAGCGCCCATCCAAGCGCCCACGAGAGCGTCGCGCCCGCCACCAGCAGCGCCGCCAGCGCGAGCCCCAGTTCGTAGGTCAGCCGCTTTCCGAGCCGCATCCACCGGCTGTCGGCGCGGAACATTGCCGCGCGATTCATCTCGATCAGATCGTCGAGCCGCCCGTGCAATTCCTTATATTCTTGATCGTGGCGGGCGGTCGGTGGTTCGGCCGCGATCTCCGCGAACAGCCGCTGCGCCCGTGCACCTATATCTTCCGCCAGCGCCGGTTCGCCGACCTCGGTCCAGTCTGAATCCTCGACCTCGAGCCAGTGAAGAAATTCCTTTCTGCTCGAATCTAGCTGCTCGCGTCCGTGGTCGTGAAGCTCCGCGACTTGCAGCGCCATCAGCGCCGCGTGCATGTGCTGCGCGGCCTCGATACTGACGTAATTGCGATAGAGGGTTTCGCGAATCGCCCCGCCAAGGCGGTAGATGCTCGGTAATGCGTACGCGCCCAGGATCGTTACCAGCGCGAGCAGTATCAGCGACCCGTTGCGAATCCGGTTGCGCAGCGACGGCGTTCGTTTCATTGATGTTCCGCCCCATCGCCAATTATTTCGATATCGAAATCGCCGCCCTCGGCGACGAAGCGCATCGGCACATCGCGCCGGAGCAGCCGGCGCCACAGCGGCTGATGCGTCCGGCCGACTATTATCCGCGTGACGCCCCTTTCCCGCGCGAAGTCGAGCATCGCCGCCACCACGTCGGTCGCCTTGAGCCACACCGTCTCGGCGCCGAGATCGCCCGCGAGGTTGATATTGTCGAGCAACGCCACGAAATTGCTTGTGCTGATCTTGCGCACCGATTCCGACGGCAGCTCGATATGCACCGCGTACCAGTCCGCGTTGAGCTGGCCTGCGATCCGCGAGGCCTTGCGCAGCAGCCGCCTGCCGTCGGCCGGATTCGACGACAGCCCCACCATCAGCCGCTCCGAAATCTCCGCGCGTCGTCCGCCCTGGCGCCGTACGGTCTCCTGGTCCTCGCGCTTGCGGTTTAAGTTGCGCGCGATCTCGCGCAGCGCCAGCTCCCGCAGCGACACCAGGTTGCCCGGCGTAAAGAAATTCCGCAGCGCCTGCTCGACCTGCGCGGGCGGATAAATCTTCCCCTCGCGCAGCCGCTCGCGCAGCGTCTCCACGCTTACGTCGATATTCACGAGCTGATCCGCCCGCGCCAGGAATGAGTCCGGAACTGTCTCGCGCACATCGATCCCGGTCACCCGCTTCATCAGTGGATTCAGGCTCTCGACGTGCTGGATATTGATCGCGGTCATCACCGTGATCCCCGCCTTCACCAGCTCTTCGACATCCTGGTAGCGCTTCTCATGCCGCGAGCCCGGTGCGTTGGTATGCGCCAGCTCGTCCACGATCGCCACGTCCGGCTTGCGCGCCAGCACCGCGTCGACGTCCATCTCCTCGAGCGTGACGCCGCGATAATCGATCCGCCGCCGCGGCACAATCTCCAGATCGCCGATCTTCTCCGCCGTCTCGGCCCGCCCGTGCGTTTCGATCACCGCGATCACGACGTCGACGCCCTTGGCGCGGATCTGATGGGCCTCGTCCAGCATTCGGTAGGTTTTTCCTACGCCGGCCGCCGCCCCGATAAACATCCGGAGCTGTCCCTTGCGCGCGCCCGGCGCCAGGTCAAGAAAGGATTCGGGATCGGGCCTTTCGTCAGTCTTCATTTCTGAAAGCACGCATCGCCGGCCCTTTCTTAAGAACCGGCGCGCGACCACGGGATTGGCGCGGTTGGCGGCCTGATGCCCGAGGAGCCCGGGCTAATCCCGCTTCAATACTAGCGCGCGACCGACGCCTGTCGATCGAGCGCGAGATTCAGTTCGAGCACGTTGACCCCCGGCTCGCCCACAAGGCCAATCCATCGCCCGCGGGTATTTTCCGCGATCAGCCGGCGCACCGCCTCCTCGTCCATCCCGCGCACCTTCGCGACACGCGCCACCTGGTACTCCGCCGCCGCTGGAGTGATCTCGGGATCGAGTCCGCTCGCCGAGGAGGTAACCAGGTCGATCGGAACCGGCGCTCCCTCCGCAATACCGTCGCTCGCTCGCTCGGCCGCCACCCGCTGGCGCACCGCGTCGATCAGCGACTTGTTGGTCGGCGCCAGGTTGCTGCCGCCCGAATTAGCCGCGTCGTAGCCGTTGCCGGCCGCCGAAGGCCGCGGATGAAAATACTTCGGCTGCGAGAAATTCTGGCCGATTAGCGTCGATCCGACGAGCTTGCCATTCTTCGTCAGCAGGCTGCCATCGGCCTGCGCCGGAAAGATAACTTCCGCTATCCCGCATACCAGCAGCGGATAGCCGATGCCGGTCACTATCGCCAGTACCATTGTCATCGCGACCGCTTGTCCAAGGATGCGCACGCCATTGACTCCTTACGCCAGATGCAGCGCCGAAATTACCAGGTCGATCGCCTTTATCCCGATGAACGGGATAATCACGCCGCCGACTCCGTAGATCAAAAGGTTGCGGGTCAGAATCGCCGCCGCGCCCAGCGGCCGATACTGCACTCCGCGCAGCGCCAGCGGAATCAGCGCGATTATTATCAGCGCGTTGAAAATTACCGCCGAGAGAATCGCGCTCTGCGGCGTCGCCAGATGCATTACGTTGAGCCTCTGCAGCGCCGGATATTCCACCACGAACATCGCCGGAATAATCGCGAAATACTTCGCCACGTCGTTCGCGATCGAAAAGGTCGTGAGCGCGCCCCGCGTGATCAGAAGCTGTTTGCCGATCTCGACCACCTCCATGATCTTGGTCGGATTCGAGTCGAGATCGACCATGTTGCCCGCCTCGCGCGCCGCCTGCGTCCCCGCGTTCATCGCGATCCCGACATCCGCCTGCGCCAGCGCCGGAGCGTCGTTGGTGCCGTCGCCAATCATTGCCACCAGCTTGCCCTGCGCCTGCTCGTCGCGGATCACCTTGAGCTTGGTCTCGGGCGTCGCCTGCGCGACGAAATCGCCCACACCGGATTCCTCGGCGATCGCGGCCGCCGTCAATGGATTGTCGCCGGTGATCATCACCGTCCGCATGCCCATCACGTGAAGCCGCTCGAAACGCTCGCGAATCCCGTCCTTGATCATGTCCTTCAAATAGATCACGCCGAGCAGTCGTGCGCCGTCGGCCACCACCAGCGGAGTTCCTCCCGCTTTGGCCACCCGCTCGACCGCCGCGTTGAGCCCGTCGGGCATCGCACCGTTACGCTCGCGCACGAAGTTCACCACCTGCTCGCTCGCGCCCTTGCGGATACAGCGGCCGTCGAAGTCGACGCCGCTCATCCGGGTCTGCGCCGAGAACGGGATGAACTCCGCGTGAATATCGGCCATCTCGCGGCCCCTCAGCCCGAACTGGTTCTTGGCCAGGACGACGATCGATCGGCCTTCGGGCGTCTCGTCAGCCAGCGAAGCGAGTTGCGCCGCTTCAGCCAGTTCCGCCATCGCAACGCCGTCGACCGGAATGAACTCCGACGCCATCCGATTTCCGAGCGTGATCGTGCCAGTCTTGTCGAGCAGCAGCGTATCTACATCACCCGCCGCCTCGACCGCGCGGCCCGACATCGCCAGCACGTTGTGCTGCACCAGCCGGTCCATCCCCGCGATTCCGATCGCCGACAGCAGTCCGCCAATCGTGGTCGGAATCAGGCACACCAGCAGCGACACCAGCACCGGCACCGAGACTCGCGTGCCGCCGTAAAGCGCATACGGATAGAGCGTCACCACGACCAGCAAAAAGATGATCGTCAGCCCCGACAGCAGGATACTGAGCGCGATCTCGTTCGGCGTTTTCTGCCGCTGCGCCCCTTCCACCAGCGCGATCATCCGGTCCATGAAGGTCTCGCCCGGATTCGCCGTGACCTTAACTTTGATCCAGTCCGAGATTACCGTGGTGCCGCCCGTCACCGCGCTGCGGTCGCCGCCGCTCTCGCGGATAACCGGCGCCGATTCGCCCGTGATCGCCGCTTCGTTGACCGCGGCTACGCCTTCGATCACTTCGCCGTCGCCCGGAATCACCTCGCCCGCCTTGACCAGGACGACGTTGCCCTTGCGCAGCACGGTTGCCGACACCACCTCGATCGCGCCATTCGCGCCAACCAGGCTGGCCATGGTCTCCGTGCGCGTGCGGCGCAGATTCTCGGCCTGCGCCTTGCCCCGTCCCTCGGCCATCGCCTCGGCGAAATTCGCGAAGATCACCGTGAACCACAGCCACAACGCAATCTGAAGCTCGAAGGCCGCGAGCGATCGGTCGCCCGCTAAGATCGAACGCAGCAGGCTGAGCGTCGTCAGCACGCTGCCGACTTCGACCACGAACATTACCGGGTTTCGCAGTTGTACCCGTGGATGGAGTTTCCTAAAGGCGCCGACCGAGGCCCGAGCGACAATTTCGCGATTCCAGAGTGAAGTTGTCTTTCCGAGTTTCATCGCAATTCTTACTTTCAGGAGTCCTCTTCGATTACGGAGACGGTCAAAAAACCTTCCCGGCGAGCATCAGCAGCTCTTCGACCACCGGGCCCAATGCCAGCGCGCAGAAAAACGTCAGCGCGCCAACGATTACGATTACGCCCACCAGCAGCCCGGCGAACGCGCCGCCGTCGGTCGGAAACGTCCCCGCACTCACCGGCGTCGCTTTCTTGGCCGCCAGCGATCCCGCCAGCCCCAGCACCGGAATCGCCATCATGTAGCGGCCGAACAGCATCACCAACGCGAGCGTCAGGTTGTAGAAAAGCGTGTTGGCGTTGAGGCCGCCAAAGGCCGATCCGTTATTCGCCGCCGCCTCCGAATAGGCATAGAGAACCTGCGACAACCCATGCGGCCCGGGATTCGAGATCGACGAGAGCCCCGCTGGCAGCAGAATCGCCGCCGCCGACGGCAAAAGTATCAGCGTCGGAAAGATCAGCACGTAGAGCATCGCGAGCTTCATCTCGCGCGCCTCGATCTTCTTGCCCAGGTACTCCGGCGTCCGCCCCACCATCAGGCCCGCGATAAATACCGACAGCACCGCCATCACGACGATCCCGAAAAGGCCCGAACCGACGCCGCCGAAGATCACCTCCCCAAGCTCCATATTCACCAGCGCGACCATTCCGCCCAGCGGCGTATAGCTGTCGTGCATCGAGTTGACCGCCCCGCACGAGGTGTCTGTGGTGACCGTCTCCCAAAGCGCCGAGTCGATGATGCCGAATCGGACCTCCTTGCCCTCCATGTTGCCGCCGCTCTGCATCATGCTCGCCCGCTGGTTGGCGCCCGCCGCGGTCAGCATCGGATTACCGTGCTGCTCGCTGCTGATCGATGTGACCGCCCCGACGAGGAACAGAAAGGCCATCGCGCCGAAGAGCGCCCAGCCCTGGCGCCGATCCCCCGCCATCTCGCCCAGCGTGTGGGTCAGCCCGGCGCCGATCGCGAAGATCGAGATCATCTCGAGCAGATTCGTCAGCGGCGTCGGGTTCTCATACGGATGGGCCGAGTTGGCGTTGAAGAAGCCGCCGCCATTGGTGCCCAGCTCCTTGATTGATTCCTGCGACGCGACCGGTCCTTCGGCGATCGTCTGCTTCGCGCCTTCGACCGTCGTCACCTGCGCGTACGGATGGAGGTTGTCGGGGACGCCCTGCCATACCAGCACCAGCGCGAAAACCAACGATATCGGCAGCAGAATCCACAGCACCGCTCGCGTCAGATCGACCCAGAAGCTCCCGAGTGTCTTCGCGCTGCGCCGCGTCAGCCCACGGATCACCGCAATCGCGATCGCTATGCCGACTGCGGCCGACTTGAAATTCTGCACCGTCAGCCCGAGCATCTGGGTCAGATAGCTCATGGTCTGTTCGCCGCTGTAGGCCTGCCAGTTGGTATTGGTCGTGAAGCTCGCGGCGGTGTTGAAGGCGAGGGCCGGCGCCACCGCCGGCATGCCCTGCGGATTCAGCGGCAGCATCCCCTGTAATCGCTGTATCGCGTAGAGCAGGATCATCCCCGCTCCGCTGAAAACAATCATCGCGACTGCGTACTCGACCCACGTCATCTCGGTGCCCGGATTAACCCGGCAAAGCCGATAGATAAGCCGCTCGATCGGCAACATCACCGGGTCGAGAAAGGTCCGTTGATTCGAGAAGACCCGCGCCATGTAACGGCCGAGCGGCACGCTAATCAGCGTGACCAGAAGGCAAAAGAGCCCCAACTGAACTACTGCATTCAAAATCATGGTAGGCGAGACCCGACGCCCGAGTTAGAACTTCTCGGGCCGCAGCAGGGAGTAGAGCAGATAGACCGTCAGCAGTACGGCCACTATCGAAGATAGAATCAGTTCCCAGGAACTCATAGCGATTCGCAGCCCCGGATGTATGCGAGGCACAGCCCGAAAAAAGTCACCGTGCCGATTATGGATAGAAGATCAGCCATGCCATTTGCAGACAGCATAGTCTGTGCCGACGCAAATGTGCTCGATACGGAAGCCTTGTCGGTTTGGCGGGGATAGTTTTGATGCAATTCGCATCGTGCATGGCGATGCAAATTGCACTATGCACTGGAAATGCATCGCAGAGTTCTACGAAGCTGCCGAAAACACTCGAATCCGGATCTTCGGCGCCGCTTCTTCCTGAGATTCACTCCGCCTTCTCTCAGGTGTGATTAACCCGACAGGTGTGACCAACCCTGGATGAGGGTGAAATTGTCAGGGGTGAAATGGTTTCACGTGAAACGCTGCCGCCATCGGCCGCCGCGCCTGTCGGCCCTTAAAAGGCGGCTCGCCGCCGTGCGCGGCGCGGCCTTCAGTCGGTCCGGGGCGCAGGCGTCGTGCCGGGCGGACGCAACTGCACGAGATCCTCCAGGGTCGCGTCTGCCATTCCGCCGTCATCATCGAGCAGGATCGTAACCGTCTGCTTGAGGATATTCTGGCGGATAATCTTGCCGTCGCCCTTGACCGATTGCGCCCGCTTACCGACGCTTGGCAAGCCCCGCTTCAGCTCAAGATAGGTGGCGTACTCGAAGCGCAGACAGCACTTGAGCCGCCCGCACATTCCCGCCAGCCGCGACGGATTCAGCGCGAGGCCCTGCTCGCGCGCCATCTTGACGCTGATCGCCTCGAAGTCGCGCAGCCACGACGAGCAGCATAGCTCGCGACCGCACGGCCCCATCGCGCCGGTCACCTTGGTCTCGTCGCGCGCGCCGACCTGCTTCATCTCGACCCGCACCCGCAACGCATTCGAGAGGTCGCGTACCAGGTCGCGGAAATCGACCCGGCTCTCCGCCGCGAAATAGAAGACCACCTTGCGGCCGTTGAGCGCGTAATCGGCGCTGATTAGCTTCATCGAGAGATTGCGCTCCCGAATCCGATGGAGACAGACCCGCCGCGCCTCGGCCTCGCGATCGAGGTTCTGACCTTCGGCATCGAAGTCGTTGTCTCCGGCGATACGTAAAACAGATGGCAACGAATGGGGATTGAGCGTTGCCGCCGGCTCGTGCGGTTCAATTTCGACCGTCGCGATTCGGACTCCCGCTTCACCCTCGACGACCACGCGATCGCCGCGCCTAAGCGCGAGGTTGCCCGCAAGGTAGTTGCGCAGGCTGCCGACCGGCTGAAAGCTGACCGCCACAATTTGCGGCAGTTCCGGAGCGCCCTCGAAAGGATCAACCGTATTTGACACCTACCCGCCTCCCAGCGCTTCGGCCGCGGCCAGCCACCATTGCTCGGCCTGTAGTTGTGAATTCGCCATCGCTTCGATAGCGTCGCCGGCCTTCACCGCTCCATCCAGCATTCCGATAATCGCGTCGGTCGAAAACTGCTTCGCCATCTGGAGCGCCAGCCTGGCGCATTCGTCGCTCTGCGCATCGGCGATATCCGCCGACAAACTCAGACAGAGTATTTCCTCAAGAAGCCGCGCAAGCAACTCGAAATTTCCGGCCGCCTGCGCCCGATCGGCGAAGAATTCACTCGCTATCGCGCGCACCGCCGGAAAATCGAGCTTCGCGGCCCCGGCCAGCGCACGCAGCAGGGACTCGGCGGGCGGCGTGTCCGCGCCCTCGGCAAGCTCCATCGCCCGGCTTGCGCTGCCGCGCGCCAGGCGGGCGATCGTGGCGGCGCGCTCTTCGTCGGCGATACCTCGCGCAACCAGGATAGCCCGGATCTCGGCGGCCGCGAGCGGACCAAAGCGGACCAGCCGCATCCGTGAGCGAATCGTCTCGAGCAGCGCCCGCTCGCTGCGCGTCACCATAAAGATGATCGCGTCGCCGGGCGGCTCCTCGAGCGTCTTGAGCAGCGCATTTTGCGCCGGGATATTGAGCGTCTCGGCGTCGTCGATTATCGCGACGCGGCGCGGCGCGCGGACCGGCCGCGTGCCCATCCGCGCGATCAGTTCGCGCACCTGCTCGATCAGCACTTCGCTGCGATTCGCGGCGCGCTCTGTAACGGTCAGGTCGGGATGGAGCCCGTAGGCGGCCTGCACACACGCCGCGCAGCAGTCGCAATCCGGATTTGGGATCGCGCCCCGCGCCGTGCGGGCCCCCGCGGCGATGCGCGTGCGACAGTTCTCCGGGCAGCAACAGAAGCCGGGGCCGGGCGTGCGTTCGCACAGGAGTTCCATCGCGAGGCCGCGCGCAATGGCGGCCTTGCCGACGCCGCGAGGACCGGCCAGCAGGTAGGCATGCGAGGGACGCGACGCCAACTCGGCCTCGAGCCGGGTGATTATCTCGCGATGGCCGCGAATTCCGTCAAGCGGCATCTCAGTCGCCGGCGACCCGCCTGACCAGATCGAAAATCCGCGCCGTTACGATTTCGGGCTCACGGGCCGCGTCGACTAGCGTGACACGCGCGGGCTCGGCCGCCGCGATTGCGAGAAAACCATCACGCACGCGCTGATGGAATTCAATCTGCTCGCCCTCGAAACGATCGGAGCGGACCGCGCTGCCCATCCGGGCGCGCGTGCGGGCGAGTCCGGTTTCGACTGGACAGTCGAGAACAATCGTGAGGTCGGGCTTCAGGCGGTTGCTCGCGAGATCGTTGAGATTCCTGAGCAACGCCATATCGAAGCCGCGTCCATAGCCCTGGTAGGCGACGGTCGAATCAGAATAGCGATCCGAGATGACGATGGTGCCCGCTTCGAGCGCGGGCGTGAGCTTTTCGCGGACGTGCTGGGCGCGGTCGGCCAGCACCAGCAGCAGCTCCGCGGAGACCTCGAGCGCGACCGCGGGGTCGAGAAAGATCGCGCGGATCGCCTGGCCGGCGCGGGTGCCGCCGGGCTCGTGGGTAAGAATTGCGCGCCGTCCATTGCGATTCAGATGATCGGCCAGGATCGCGGCCTGCGTCGTTTTGCCCGATCCTTCGACGCCTTCCAGCGTGATAAAGACTCCGCGCGCCATCAGGACGAAAGATACCAAGTAAGCAGGCGGGTCTGAAAGATGGCGAAAATGGCCGCGGCGATCGAAAGATACGGACCGAACGGAACTTCGGTAGCGAGGATCGACTTTCCCGCCGGCTGAGCTGCGCCGGGTGCGGGCGATGACGAAGCGGCGGAGGCCGCAGCGGCGCAATCGTCTCCGGCACGCGAAGGCTCCGCGCCGCCGGCAAAGGCGTAGATGATACCGCCGATCGAGCCAATCAGCGCGCCGAAGAAAAGCGTGAACAGCGCGCCGGCCCATCCGATGAATGCACCGACCATCGCGAGCAGGAACACGTCGCCCAGGCCGACGCCCTCGCGCCCGCGCACGATTTGATAGAAGAAGCCGGTCAGATAGAGGATTCCGCCGCCGACCGCGATTCCAAGCATCGAATTAAACCATCCGACTTCCGGTATCGCGAGTCCTGCGACCGCGAATCCCACGACGGTACCCGGAATCGTGATCACGTTCGGGATAAGCCGCCAGTCATAATCGATCAGCGAGCATATAAGGAGCGCGGTGAGAAACAGGAAGCGGGCGGCGGCGTCGGCCGGAGGATAGAGGATGAAGAGCGTGGCGGCAGCGAACGCCATCGCGAGTTCGCCGAGCAGATGGCGGATCGGAATTGTGGCGCCGCACATCACGCATCGGCCGCGCAGTCCGATATAAGCGAAGATCGGGACATTGGCCCACCACGGGATCGGCCGCTCGCAGTTGGGACAGAACGACGCCGGCGTCACGATCGAGATGTCGCGCGGGAGGCGCCAGGCGGCCGCGACCGCGAAGCTGCCGACACATGCGCCAAGCGCAAACGCGAAAGCTACGCCGATCTCGAACGGCAACGGTCCCATCGCTTCGCCCATCCCCTTGCGTTCGCTCCACCGCGCGCCGAAGCGCTCAGCCACCGATAATTATCCGGCGAGCCGATTGATCCCGTCGAAGGCGGCGGTCTTATAGCATTCCGCGAGCGTCGGATAGTTGAAAACCGTATCGACGAAGTAATCGATCTTGCCCTTGAACGCGAGCACGGCCTGTCCGATATGGACCAGCTCGACGGCGCCCTCGCCGATAATGTGAACGCCCAGCAGCTCGCGGGTCTCGCGATGGAAGATGAGCTTCAACCGCCCGATCGTATCACCGACAATCTGGCCGCGCGCTATTTCGCGATACTGCGCCTTGCCGATTTCGTATGGCACGCCCTGCTCGGTAAGGTCCTCCTCGGTGCGCCCGACGAATGAGATTTCAGGAATAGTATAGATACCGTAGGGGAAAAGTTCCGGAGCGTACGTTGCGTTAATGTCGAAAGCGTGACACACGGCGAGCCGCCCCTGCTCCATCGAGGTCGACGCGAGGCTGGGGAAGCCGATCACGTCGCCGGCCGCGTAAATGTTCTCGACCGGGGTCTGGTAGAACTTGTTGACCGGGATCCGGCCGCGCTCATCGCATCGGAGCCCCGTGGCCGCGAGATTAAGCGCGGAGGTCGCGCCCTGGCGGCCGGTGCTGCACAGCGCCTTGGCCGTGACGATCTGCTTGCCGCTCGCGAGCGTTATCTTCACCTGGCGGCCGGCGCCGTTCTCGACGAGCTCGACTGTGTCGACCTTCTCGCCGAGCCGCAGCGTGACGCGCCGCTCACGAAGCTGGTAGGTCAGCGCTTCGACTATCTCGGCGTCGACAAACGGCAGCAGGCGCGGCCGCATATCGATCAGCGTGACGCGCACGCCGAGCGCGGCAAACATGCTCGCGTATTCGCACCCGATAACCCCCGCGCCGATTACGGTCAGCGACGGCGGCAACGTGTCGAGCCGCAGGATGTCGTCGCTGGAAAAGACGCTGCATCCGTCGATCGGCATCCGGGCGTCGCGCGCGGCCTCGGTGCCGACGCCGAGCAGGACCTTGTCGGCCGTTACGGTGCGCTCGACGCGAGTTTCGACCTGATGCAGGCGCAGTGTATGCGAATCGACGAAGGAGGCTTCGGCGGCGACCAGATCAACGCCGTTGCGTTGTAGCTGATGGCGGATGACATCGACTTCGTGGCGGACGACCGGCTCGACCCGGAAGAGCAGGTCCTGGAGCGTGATTCGTTCCTTGACCTTGTAGGACTCGCCGTAGATTGCGTGCTCGCGATAACCCGACAGATAGATGACCGCCTCGCGGATGGTCTTGCTCGGGATCGTGCCGACATTGATGCAGATGCCGCCGATGATCGCGCGCCGTTCGGCCAGCATTACGCGCTTATGGAGCTTGGCGCCCTGAATCGCGGCGTGATGGCCAGCGGGCCCCGATCCAATAACTACAAGATCGTATTCGAAATCAGCCATCGGGCCCTCTTGGTCGCGCACGCGTTGCGGGCTGTCGAGCGCGGCGGGACGATTTGTCCCGTCCCGCGCGTTGTCGTCGAGACGACAAGACGATCTTGCCGATTTGAATCAGCGAACGCGACCGCCAAGGCGCGGAAAACATCATGAAGCGCTTGCTATCCGACAAAATGTAGCCGGATTCGCGACTCCCAGAGCGCTTGCCTGTAACCGATCCGATGGTGAGTCGATTCGCTAGCGCTGGCAATTCGGGCAGAAGAAGCTCGCGCGATTGCCAATCGTGACGTTACGGATTGGCGTCGCGCATACGAGGCACGGCTGGTCCTCGCGCCCGTAAACCATCAGGCGCTCGGCGAAGCGCCCCGGCTGTCCGCGCGAGTCGCGATAGCTGCGGAAGGTCGTGCCGCGGCTGCCGATCGCGGCCTTGAGAATCGGCCCGGTGGCGGCGACTATCCGTTCGAGTTCGGCGCGCGTCACACGGCCTGAGCGGCGGGTCGGCCGCACTGCGGCGCGGAACAGAATCTCGGACGCGTAGATATTGCCGATCCCGGCCACCACGCGCTGATCCATGATCAAGTTTTTGATTGCGACGCGTTTGCCGCGGGCCATATCGGCAAGATATCGGGCGTTGAAATCGCGTCCGAGCGGCTCGGGTCCGATCGCGCGCAACTCCGCCAGCGCCGGTATCGCGTCCAGCGCGACCAGCTTCATCAGGCCGAAGCGGCGCGGGTCGTTGTAGACGAGATGGGTGCCGTCGTCGAACTCGAACGCGACATGATCGTGGCGCGGGTTGAAGCTTCCCGAGTCGAAGGCGGCGTCGCGATGGGTCAGGCTGCCGCTCATTCCCAGATGCACGAGCATCGCAAGGCCGCCGCTCAGTTCGAGAATGAGATACTTGGCGCGCCGGTCGAGCTTCATGATCGTGCGGCCGGCGATTTCCGCGGCGAGTTCGGGCGCTATCGCGCGGCGTAATCGAGCGTCAGCGATCGTCGCGCGCACGATCGTGCGGCCGGTTGCCGAGCGGGCGAGGATTCGGCGGAGCGATTCGACTTCGGGCAGCTCAGGCATCGCGGGTCCGCAGATGCGCGCGCGGCCGCCGCGCAGTCGGCGCATCGCCGATACGAATATCGCTGGACGGCGAATCGCCAAGCAGGGAGTCGCGCGCGAGCGAATCGGCGAGGCGGACGAAGGCAGCGATATCGAGCGTTGCGGGACGGGCGCCGGGGGCGATCGCGGCGCTTTCGAGCGCGTCGGTGATCGCGGCCGGATCAGCCCCGAGCGCGACCGCGAGTGCGTTGCGAATCGTCTTGCGCGGCGCGCAGAAGGCGGCGCGGATCGTGGCGAGCACGGCCGCTTCGCGATCGGGCGCGAACGGCGGATGCGCGCGCGGTGCGAACACGAGCACCTCGGCGTCGACCTTGGGGCGCGGAAAAAAATTACCGGCGTTGACGCGGAAGTGGCTTTCGATTTCCCAATAGAGCGCGGTATAGGCGCTGAGCGCGGAGCATGACGGCGTGCCGGGGCGCGCGCGGATTCGCTCCGCGACCTCGCGCTGAAACATCAGGACCATCCGGGCGACCAGCGCGCGGGCGTCGCACAGGCGGCGCAAAATCGCGGCGGCGGCGTTGAAGGGCAGGTTGCCGACGATCGTGACGGGAGGGCGGTCGATCACCGATCGCAAGTCGAGATCGAGAAAATCCTGATTAGTCAGTCGCATCGCGGGATTCCCTGCGAAGGCTGCCGCCAGGCGCTCGCTCAGCCCGCGGTCGAGCTCGACGAGCGAGAGGCGGCGCAATTCGAGCTGTGCGAGGCGTTCGCTGAGCATTCCGAGTCCGGGACCGATTTCGATCGCTTCGTCGCCGGCGCGAAGATTCGCCGCCGCAATGATTCGATCGGCGATTGCCGGCTGGATCAAAAAATTCTGGCCGCGCGCGCGGCTCGGGACCACGCCGAAGCGATCGAGCTCGGCGGTCAGCGTTCCGTCCGGCGGCGAATTCGCGCCGGGCGCGCGAGGCTCGATTGCGCGAGCGTCACGTGCATGCCGACTATGCGTGCGGCTTGAAGGATTGGGGTGCGGATCGGACATCGGCGGCGAGCCTGCCCGGTTAGAGCGCCAGGTTGGCGCGCGCGTCAATATCCAGCGGGTCGCGCTCGCCGCGGAGCAGGCGGTAGCTGCCCGCAATCGCGATCATCGCGGCGTTGTCGGTGCAGTAGCGGAGCGCCGGGGCAACCACGATGCGGCCCTCGGCGCGGGCGGCTTCGGTGAGGCGCGCGCGCAGGCGTGAGTTGGCCGCGACGCCGCCGGTCAGCGCGATCGTCGCCGAGCCGGTTTCGCGGGCGGCCTTGAGCGTTGGCGCGATCAGCATATCGACGACGGCTTCTTGGAAACTGGCAGCGAAGTCTTCGCGCGATCCCGTGTCGGCGCCGTCGCGGATCATCGTGGCGACGGAGGTCTTGATGCCGCTGAAGCTGAAATCGAGCGGCGCGCCGCGGATCCGCGCGCGCGGAAACCTGATCGATTTCGCGTCGCCCGTCCGCGCGAGATCATCGATCACCTTGCCGCCGGGATAGCCGAGGCCCATCAGCTTGGCGACCTTGTCGAAGGCTTCGCCGGCGGCGTCGTCGCGCGTGCGGCCCAAGCGCCGATAGCGGCCGAAATCCTCGACCACGAAGATTTCGGTATGGCCGCCCGAGACGACCAGCGCAAGGTAGGGCATCGTCAGCCGATGCTCGAGCATCGGGGCGAGCAGATGGCCCTCGATATGATTGACCGCGACCAGCGGCCGGCCGAGGCTCTGCGCAAGTCCCTTGGCGCACATCAGCCCAACCAGCAGCGAACCGACCAGGCCCGGACCCGAGGTGACCGCGATACCGTCGATATCGGCGAGCGTCACGTCCGCCTTTTCAAGCGCGTAGCGAATCACAGGCATGATCGCCGTTACGTGATTGCGCGAGGCGAGCTCGGGCACGATTCCGCCGTAGCGGCGATGGACCTCGTCCTGATTGGCGATCACGCTCGCGCGAATCGTGGCGACGCCGGGCGTATCGGTCTCGAGTACCGCCGCAGCGGCATCGTCGCATGAAGTTTCAATTCCAAGTATGAGCATCGCGTCTCAGTTGGAGTCCGCGGGCGGTTCGGCCGGCGCGGGCGTCGGCTCGGCCGGTGCGGGCCGGTCGAGGTTGGGATTTTCGGGCGGCGGCAAGGCTTCGTCGAAGTCCGGTGTGGGCTCGGGACCGAGGCTGTCTGCGTCAGGATTGTCGGCGGAAGTATCCGGGATGCTCGCCGCGGTGCGATCATAGCCGATCCGCGCCATCAGATTGCCCGGCTCGTCGTCGAGCGCCTGCTTGTAGGCGGCCGCAGCCTTGGGCAGGTCGGATTGTTCCTCGTAACAGGCGCCCTCGTTGCTTTTGGCCTCGCCGAGCCATGCGGGATCGCCGCGCAGCCCGATCTCCGAGCGCGAGAAAAAGGCCAGCGCCTGCGCGTAGTCCTTTTTCGTTAGATAAGCGCGGCCGAGAAAGAAGTAGGCGTAGGGGTTCGATGGATCGACGGAGACCGCTTCGCCGAGAAGACGGATCGCATCGTCAGTGTTGCCGGCGGCGAGGGCCTGGCGCGCGTCCTCGGTGGTGCGTATCGAGGAGACGCGGGCAGGAGTCGCGCCGGGGGCATTGATGAGGGCGGTGAGCGGCTGATCGCCGACATTCGGGGCGACCGCGACGCTGCCGACGTCGTAGGGCGGCGGGACATCGGTGGGTGTGGCCGAGGGCGGCGAGCCGGAGTCATCCGGCTCGCCGTCCTCGGCCGCGGCGTCGCCAGCGGGGGAGGCTGCGGGCGACGGGCCCGCGGCCTCCCCCGCTGACGTGTCGGTGGCGCCGCTGCCGTTGTCGCCGGCGGCGCCAGGCGTCGCCGCCGGGCTCGCGCTCGAGGTGGGCGAGGGAAGATCGGCCGCCGGGACGTTTTGCTCCGTGAGCCCGGCGCGCACTGGGCGTGGGATGAGCAGGAAAATTGCGCCGACGACGAGGCCGCCGATCGTAACGGCGCTGAGCGCGAGCGTCGCACGCTGCCACTCGCGGCGGGCGACCGACCTCACATGAGCACGAAGCATCAGTCGCTGGGGGCTGCGGTCGAGTCGGCCGCAGGTGCCGGGGGCGATGCGGGCGGTGGCGGCGACGACGCCGTCACGGGCATCGGGGAGGCGCCGCCGGGTTCGCTGTGGAACGGACATATCTGTACCGGCGCCATCGCTCTGGGAAAGACCCCATCCATCACGATCGGACAGTACGGCCCGGCCATATAGCCGGTCGTCGGATCGACCTTCTCGACCACAATACCCGGCGGAGGCACGAAATCCAGCGCCGGCCGCGACGCCGTGGCGGCCTTCATGAAGTCGGTCCAGGCCGGCAGCGAGGCCTCGGCGCCGGTCAGACCGAGCGCCTCCTTTTGATCGAAGCCGGTCCATACGACGGCCAGGAGATCGGGCGTGAAGCCCGCGAACCAGGCGTCGTTGGAATCGTTGGTGGTGCCGGTCTTGCCCGCGGCCGGACGCGTGAAGCCCATCTTGCGCGCGCCGTTGCCGGTGCCGTGGTTGATCACCTGCTCGAGCATGAAATCGATCATGTAGGCGAGTTCGGGTGAAAGCACCTGGCGCGCTTCGAGCTCATGGCCTTCGATAACCTTGCCGCTCTGGTCGGCCACGGCGGTGACGGCATAGGGCTGCACGGCGAGGCCGTAGTCGGCCATTATCGCGTAGGCCTGGGCTACCTGCATGGGAGTCACCTCGATACCGCCCAGCACTATTGAAGGATAGGCGGGCAGGTCGCCGAAGCCGAGCTTCTTCGCCATATCGACCACCCGGCCGATCCCGATCTGGTTGGCCAGCCGCGAGGTCGCCGAGTTGAGCGATTCCTCCAGCGCGAACTCGAGCGTGACGCGGCCGAAGTAGCGATCCTTGTAATTCTTGGGACTCCAGCTCATGTCGCCGTAGTTCCAGGTGAAGCGGGTGTCGTCGATATAGCTGGTGGGTAGGAACTGATCTGGGCCGCCGTCGAGCGTTTCGTCGAGCGCGGCCAGATAGGTGACGGGCTTGAAGGCCGAGCCGGGCTGGCGTTTGGCCTGGGTCAGCCGGTCAAACTGGCTTTCGCGATAATCGCGTCCGCCGACCATCGCGCGGATTTTGCCGCTCTGCGGCTCGAGCGCGATCAGCGCCTCCTCGAGCGCATCCTTGGTCTCCTTGCGCCCGAGAGAAGGATGGCGTGTTTCGAGGTCGTTCAGATTAGCCGCGACCGCGTGCTCGGCGAGTTTCTGCTCGTGGACGTCGAGCGTGGTGAAAATCCGCAGGCCTTCGCCGGTCAGCACTCCGGGCGGATAGCGCTCGGCGAGTTCATGCTTGACGTAATCGACGAAGTAGGGCGCGTCGTTGTTCTCGGTGAAGACTTCGCGCGGATGGAGTTCTTCGGTCGCCGCGAGGTCGTAGGCGGCCTTGCTGATATAGCCGTCCTGGAGCATCAGGCCCAGGACTTCGTTGCGCCGGGCGCGGGCCGCGTCGGGATGGCGCAGCGGATTGAGCCGGTTGGGCGAGCTTATCATGCCGGCGATCGTGGCCATCTCGCCAATAGTCAGATCGCGCGGCTCCCTCGAAAAATAGTATTCGGACGCTTCCCAGACGCCGTAGATTCCCTCCTGTCCGCGCTGTCCCAGGTAGATATCGTTGATATAGTTTTCGAGGATCTCGTCCTTGGAATAGAGTCGCTCGGCGGCATAGGCCATCAGCGCCTCCTTGGCCTTGCGATGCCAGTCGCGCTTGCTGGTCAGGAAGAAGTTCTTCATGAGCTGCTGGGTAAGCGTCGAACCGCCCTGGAGAACGCGATGGGAGCTGAAATCCACCCATCCCGCCTTGACGGTCCGCATCAGGTCGATACCGTGATGCTCGTAGAAGCGATGGTCCTCGGCGGCCAGGATCGCGTCGATGAACGCGGGCGGCATCTCCGACAGCGGCACGATCCGGCGCTGATCCCAGTTGCCTTCGAAGATCGCGCTGAGCAACTCGGGCTCGAGCTCGAATGAGTATAACGGCCGGCCCGATCCCGCGTCGCGCATCGATACTATCGTGTCACGCGGTCCGAGCGTCATTTCGACCGGCTCGCCGGGCGCGTATCGATACGGATAGGCGAAGCTATGCAGGAACACGACCAGGCGATGTTCCGGCGTGTAGGTATACTCGCCGTGGTTATTTACCTGGCCGGGGTCCACGCGATGATAATTAAGGCGGGCGAGGCGCTGCATGAACCCGAGATCATCGAGCGATTGGCCGGGGTAGACAAAGAGCGAGTCGGAATAGATTCGCGAAGGGATATTCCATCGCTTGCCCGAAAAGCGCGCGGTCACTTCGTTCTCGAGCGAGTGGTAATACTTGAAGAATACATAGAGCGCCGGCGGCACCGCGAAGAGCATCGCCGCGAGCACGCTCAGGAGCGCGATTTTGATAGTTCGTTTCCAGTTCAATTGATTGTGCCGATCGCGGCGGGCGCGATGTCCCGTTGGCGCGCGATTAGCCCTCGGGCTCGAGCGGCACGAAGACCGTGTTGTTGTCCCGCTTGACCAGCAGCAGCACGACCTTGCCGGTGCCGCGCGCCCGCAGCGCATGAAGATAGGCGGCGACGTTCGATACCGCCTGCCGGTTGACTTCGAGGATGATGTCGCGCGCCTTCAACCCGGCGTCGTCCGCCGAGCTGCCCGGTTCGACCGAGAACACCACGACGCCCTTGCTGTCGCTGAGGCCGAGATCATGCGCAAGCCGCGGATTCAGGTCCTTCACCGTCAGCCCCATCGGCACCGCCCGCTGATGCGTGTTGCGCGATACCGACGCGATTTCTTCGCCTTGGGAAGCCGAAATCATGACCTTCAGCTCGCGCGGCTGGCGATTGCGGATTACATCGACGACCGCCTGATGCCCGAGTGGCGCGCGTCCGACAATCAGCGGCAGCTCGCGCGAATCGTCGATCGGTTGGGCATCGAAAGCGATGATCACGTCGCCGCGCTCGAGACCCGAACCCTTGGCCGGCCCGTTGCTGAGCACCTCGGCCACCAGCGCTCCGCGTGGCTGCCCCAGCCCCATCGATTCGGCAATCGCCGGCGTGACCTGCTGCACGTAGACACCGAGCCATCCGCGCACTACCCGGCCGCTTTCCTTGAGCTGGCCCAGCTCCTCCTTGACCAGGTTGACCGGCACCGCGAAACCGATTCCCATGCTCGCGCCGGTGCGGGTGAAAATCGCCGAGTTGACCCCGATCACTTCGCCGCGCGTATCGATCAGCGGGCCGCCCGAGTTGCCCGGATTGATCGACGCGTCGGTCTGGATGAAATCGTCATAATTGCCTGGGATGAAGCGTCCCTTGGCGCTCACGATTCCGGCCGTCACCGTGTGGTCGAAACCGAACGGGTCGCCGATCGCCATCACCCACTCACCGACCCGCACCTGGTTCGAATCGCCCAGCGGCGCCACCGGCAGTTGGCGGCCGGCATCGATATGCAGCAATGCGATATCGGTCTTTGCGTCGCGTCCCACGACCACCGCCTTGTACTGCTCGCCGTCCTTGGTCGTAACAATTATGTCGCGGCCGTTTTCGACCACATGATCGTTGGTCAATATGTAGCCGGCCGGATTGATGACGAAGCCCGAACCGAGGCTCCTGCCGCGCGGAACGTCGAATGGGTCGAGCGGTTCGCCGCCCTGGCCTTCGTCATCGTCGTTGTCATTGCCGCCGCCCGCGGAATCGTTGTCGGCCGACGATCCCGAGTCGCTCTGCAGGGTCGCGATATTGACCACCGTAGGTCCGAGCGTTGCCGCCAGCGAGACGAAATCGGGCAGTGTCTCGGCCGGGGCCGTCTGACGCGCCGCGGCCGGAAGCTCGCGCCACAGTTGCCCCGCATCAGCGACGCCCGCGGCCAGCGCAACCGCGGCGCCTGCGCATAGACCAATGGCGGCGGATACTCCCGCGAAGACCAGACTGCTTCGGATCGAAAGATTCATCCGGGAAGCCGCGCCCGTCTGCCTCAGCCGGCCTGGCGGGCGATCTCTACGTATTTCATCCTGAGGTCGAAAAGAATCGCGTCGAGCAGCGCCTGTTCGTCGCGCTCGAGATTGCCGCGCGTCTTCTCCCGCAACATCCCCAGAATATCGATCAACTGTTGCGCCGAGGCCAAATCGCGATGGCGCTCGCCGGCCACCGGATCGGGCATCTCACCAAGATGGATCAGCGCCTCGGTGGACAGACTCATCAGGAATGTGCCGAAGGTAAGTTCGCCGGCGGGCGGCGGCTGCCCATGCACGAAAGCACTCGGCTCCGCGCCGCTCGAAGCCTCCGCTCCGGGCGGCCGAGCCGATGACGGCGCACGTCCGGCTTCCGCCGTCGCTTCGGGGGAGGCGGTCTTCGGTTGATCGGCCGGCGCCTCCTCGCCGCCGCTGAACTCAGGCTTGAGCTCGCCCTCGGCCGAGAAGCGCCGCCGGTCCTGAACCTTGAAACCCTTGGATGATTCTTCTTCGGAACGGCCCATCTTTCTAAACCCGGATATCCTGATCGCGCCGATCTGAGCCGGCTCATCCGGCGCGATGTTTCCCTCGATTACGCGACCTGTCCGCCCGACGCCATCCGTTCGAGCCGCCGTATCCGCTCCTCGATCGGCGGATGGGTCGAGAAGAGCTTCTGAATTCCCCTCAGGCTGAGCGGATTCACGATGAACAGATGGGCCGTCGCGGGACCCGCGTTCATCGGCATCCGCTCGTTGGCCGCCTCGAGCTTGCGCAGCGCGCTCGCCAGCAGCAACGGATCGTGAGTGAGACGCGCGCCGCTCGCGTCGGCCTGATACTCGCGCGTGCGCGACACGGCAAGCTGGATCATCGAGGCCGCCAGCGGCGCCAGAAACGCCATGAAGATAAGGCCAAGCGCGCCGCCCCGTTCGTCATCTTCGCGTCCGCCGAGACCGCCGAACAGCGCGGCCCATCGCGCCCACGTCGCGAGCATCATTATCGTGCCGGCCAGCGTCGCCGCGATCGAGCTGGTGAGGATGTCGCGATTGAGCACGTGCGAAAGCTCGTGTCCCAGTACGCCCTTCAACTCCTCGCGATTGCAGATGCGCAGGATTCCGCGCGTCACCGCGACCGCCGCATGGTTGGGATTACGGCCCGTTGCGAAGGCGTTGGGCGTGTCCGTGTCGATCAGGTAGAGCCGCGGCAC
>Ga0307372_10001216_pt1 | contig 45239 bp, 54 predicted proteins | sample OX1MG_FD_202533 | JGI IMG/M metagenome (GOLD analysis project Ga0307372, IMG submission 202533) | Soil microbial communities from Risofladan, Vaasa, Finland - OX-1 | ecosystem: Environmental > Terrestrial > Soil > Coastal area > Acid sulfate soil | place: Finland: Risofladan, Vaasa | collected...
GGGCGACAACATCGACATCGAGTGCGAGCTGATTTGCCCCATCGCGATGGAGAAGGGCCTGCGCTTCGCGGTGCGCGAGGGCGGGCACACCGTCGGCGCCGGCGTGGTCAGCGACATCATCGCTTAAAATCTTGGAAAATAAGGTATAATAAAATGGCAGAGACGGCGGCAGGTCCCCAGCAGAGAATTCGCATTCGCCTTCGGGCCTACGACTATCGCATTCTGGATGCGAGCGTGGGCAAGATCGTGGAAACGGCGCAGCGCACGGGCGCGGTGGTTTGCGGCCCGATTCTGTTGCCGACCCGCATCAAGAAGTACACGGTGCTGCGGTCTCCGCACGTTGACAAGAAGTCGCGCGAGCAGTTCGAGATGCGCATTCACAAGCGCCTCATTGAACTTAACAGCACGACGCAGCGGACGGTGGATGAGTTGATGAAACTCGATTTGCCGGCCGGCGTGGATGTGGAAATCAAGCTTTAACGAAATTCGAGGAACGGTTTAAAAAATATGGCGGAAACGGACGGAACGGCCCAACAGGACGGCGTCAAGAAAGCGCCGGCGGGCTTTCGCGATATCTTGGGCGAAAAAATCGGCATGACCCAGATATATCATCCCAAGCGCAAGAATTTGTGCGATGTGACCATGGTCAAGGCCGGCCCCTGCGCCGTGCTTCGCGTCAAAACCGCGGAAGGCAGGGACGGATACAACGCCGTGCAGCTGGCCTATGGCGCGCGCAAGGAAAAGAACCTGCCCAAGTCTCTTTTGGGACAATTTAAGAAAGCCGGCGCCGCGCCCGCGCGTTATGTGCGCGAGATTCGGGTCAAGGACGCCAAGGGCCTCGAGGCTGGGCAGACGGTGCTGGTCAACGAGATTTTTAAGATCGGCGATTACGTGGACGTCCATGGCGTCTCCAAGGGCCACGGCTTCGCCGGGGTCATGAAGCGGCATAATTTCCGCGGCCTTCCCGCTTCGCACGGCGCCTCGGACAAGCAGCGCTCGCCGGGATCTCTGGCCGCGCGGCGGTCCTTGGGCCGGGTCCTGCCGGGCCAGCGCATGGCCGGGCACATGGGTCACGAGGGCGCGACCTCCCAACATCTGGAGGTCATTAAAGTCGAGCCCGAGCAGAACTTGATCTACGTTATGGGCTCGGTTCCGGGCGCGCGCGGCAGCTTGGTCTCCGTCTCCGAGACGGCCAAAGGCCGCAAGTTCCGGGCCGAACCGGCTAAGGCCGGGGTCAAGAAGGATAAGATGGGCAACATCATCGGCAAGGCCCCGACCAAGGCGAAGAAGGCTTAACATGCAAGCGTCTCTTTTGAACGTTCAGGGCGAGGAAGTCGGAAAAATCGAGGTCCCCGAGAAAGTTTTTGGGCGCAAACCCAACGCGCAGTTCCTGCACGAAGTCGCGACCATCCACGAGGTCAATCTGCGCCGCTGGACGGCCAACACCAAGAGCAAGGCCGAGGTGTCCGGCTCCGGCAAGAAACCCTGGAAGCAGAAGCACACGGGCCGCGCCCGCGCGGGCACCATTCGTTCGCCTTTGTGGCGCCACGGCGGCATCGTCTTCGGGCCTCGGGCCAACCGCGGCGCGCGCCGCACCCTGCCGGCCCGCAAGGCCAAGGAAGCGCTGGCGCAGATTCTCTCGGACCGTTTCTCGAGCGGCAACATTATTTTCTTGGATAAGATCGAGATGACTGATCCGAAAACCAAGAACGTGGCGCAGATTTTGAAGAACTTGAAGTGCGCGGGGCCGGGGCTGGTGATGATTCTCGACGCCGTGAACGCCAATCTGTCCCGGGCCAGCCGGAACATCCCGACTCTGGCGTTGGCGCTGGCCGCGGATCTTAATGCGTACGGCGTCTTGAAGGCGCGGCGGCTGGTCCTGACCGCGGCCGCTTTGGAAAAACTCTCCGCCCGCTGGAACTGACCATGGCAGAAACCAAGCTTTACAAAACGCTGGTCCGCCCCATCCTCACGGAGCGCAGCACGCAGCTCAAGGACAAGTACAACCAGTATTTCTTCGTGGCTGACTTGGACGCCACTAAGACCGGCATCAAACAGGCCGTTGAGGATTTGTTCAAGGTGAAGGTGGCCTCCGTTCGCACCATGATCGTGCCCGGCAAGAGCCGGCGCCTGGGGCAGAACGTGGGCCGCAGGCCGGACTGGAAAAAGGCCGTGGTCACCCTCCAGGAAGGCCAGAAGATTGATTTCGCCCAGGAGACCGTTTAAGCCATGCCGGTAAAAACTTATAAGCCCAGGACGCCGTCTCTCCGGCACATGAGCCGGGCCGATTTCTCGGAACTCAGCAAGGTCGCTCCGGAGAAAAGCCTGATGCGCCGGCTGCTCAGGAACGGCGGACGCAACAATACCGGCAGCATCATGGTCCGCCACCAGGGCGGCGGACACAAGAGGGCTTATCGCATCATTGATTTCAAGCGCGACAAGTTCGGCGTTCCGGCCAAGGTCGCCACGATTGAGTACGATCCCAACCGCAGCTCCCGTATCTGCCTGCTGCATTACGCGGATGGAGAGAAGCGCTACATCCTGCATCCCGCGGGCCTGCGCGCCGGCGATTCCGTTATGAGCGGGCCAAAGGCCGAGATCAAGACCGGCAACGCGTTACCGCTGACGAACATTCCGGATGGCTCCTTCGTGCATAATATCGAGCTTCAAGCGGGGAAGGGTGGGCGCATGGTGCGCGCCGCCGGCGGCCAAGCCCAGATTATGGGCCGGGAGGGCGGGTACGTGCAGATGAAGATGCCCTCCGGTGAAATCCGCGTCGTTCCAGAGCCCTGCATGGCGACGTTGGGTCAGGTCTCAAACATGGATCACAACATGATCAGCCTGGGCAAGGCGGGGCGTTCGCGCCACTTGGGCATTCGGCCCACCGTGCGCGGCGGCGCCATGAACGCGACCGATCACCCGTTGGGCGGCGGCCGCGGCAAGTCCAAGGGCGGCAATCACCCGCGCTCGCCGTGGAACCAGCCCTCCAAGGGCTATAAGACGCGCAACAAGCGCAAGATTTGGGGATGGATGATCGTGTCCGACCGGCGCGACAAGAAAGTTTTAGGCTAACGGAATAAAACATGGGACGATCGACTAAGAAGGGGCCTTACGTGGATCCGCGGCTTCTGGGAAAAATCCAGAAGATGAACGCCGCGGGCGACAAAAAGTCCATCAAGACTTGGGCGCGCGCCTGCACGATTACGCCCGAGTTCGTCGGCCACACGTTCTCCGTGCATAACGGCCGCAAGTTCCTGCCGGTCTACGTGACCGAGCAGATGGTGGGCCATAAGCTGGGCGAGTTCTCTTTCACGCGCTTCTTCCGTTCGCACGGCGGCATGAATAGAGAATCCAAGGATCTAACCTAAGCCATGGAAGCCCAAGCCCGCGCCCGATTCCAGCGTTACGGTTCCCGCAAGGTGGCCCAGCTTCTGCGCGAAATCCGCGGCAAGAGCGTTTTGGAGGCCGAGGAAATCCTGCCTTCCGTGCCGCGCGCCTGCCGCGAGATGGTGGAGAAAACGGTCAAGTCCGCCGCCGCCAATTTGGCCATCAAGCTCGGCCGCGCCGGCAAGACCGTCGTGCCGGAGCGAGTTTTCATCAAGTCGTGCTGGGCGGGCGCCGGCCCCATGGGCCACATGAAGCGCGTGCTACCCGCGCCGCAGGGCCGGGCCATGACCTTTAAGCGCAAGGTCAGCCACCTGACCGTCATCGTTTCCGACGGCGTCGAGGAGAATAATTAATGGGACAAAAAGCCCACCCCCGAGGCTTGCGCCTGGGCTACATCGTTGACTGGCAGTCGCGCTGGTTCGCGCCGCGCCAGATGCCCGATTTGATCGGCGAAGATTTTAAAATTCGCAGCCTGATTAAAAACGCCTTCCGCCAGGCCGCGGTGAGTTCCGTGGTCATCGAGCGCGCCGGCTCCTACCTGCGCGTCAACATCCACACTGCCCGCCCCGGCGTCGTCATCGGCAAGCGCGGCGCGGATATCGAGGCGCTGCGCACGCAGATTGAAACCCTGACCGCCCGGAAAACTTTCGTCAACGTCATGGAGATTAAGGAGCCCGAGCTCGACGCCCACTTGGTCGGCGAGGCCATCGCGGCGCAAATCGAGAAGCGCGTGGCCTACCGCCGCGCGATGCGCCGGGCCATGGAGCGGACCATGCAGGCTGGGGCGTTGGGCATCAAGGTCCGCGTGGGCGGGCGCCTAAACGGGGGTGAAATCGCGCGCACCGAGTGGCTGCGCGAGGGGCGCATTCCTCTACACACCTACAGCGCGGACATCGACTACGGCGCCGTCGAGGCCGTGACCGTCGCCGGCCTCATCGGCGTGAAGGTTTGGATTTTTAAGAAACTGCTCTTCGTGAAGAATCCGAAGGAGCTTTTGAAGTTCGTCAAGAAAGAAGCCCCGGTCCTGACCGCGGGCGGCGCGGCCCAGGCCGCCGCCGTTGCGGACAAGCCGGCGGCGCAGGAGGCCCCTCGTGTTGATGCCTAAGCGGGTTAAATACCGCAAGCCCCACAGCCACCCGCGCATCAAGGGCTTGGCCAAGAGGGGCGTGGACATCTCCTTCGGGGAATACGCTTTGAAGGCCCTGGAGCCCAAGTGGGTAACCGCCCGCCAAATCGAGGCCTCGCGCGTCGCCATCGGGCGCCACCTGAAGAAGGGCGGCAAGCTTTGGGTCCGCATTTTTCCAGACAAGGCCGTGACCAAGCATCCGGCCGAGACCCGCATGGGAAAGGGCAAGGGCGCACCGGATCATTGGGTCGCGGTGGTCAAGCCCGGCCGCGTGCTTTTTGAAATCGAGGGCATCTCGCGCGATGACGCCAAGGCGGCGCTGCGCATCGCGGCCTACAAACTGCCCATCCGGACGAAGTTTATTTCCCGGGAGCACTTATGAAGGCCAAGGAAAGAGAGTCTTTGAGAAATTTGTCTTCAGCCGAGTTGGAGGCGCACGTGCGCAAGGCCGACGAGAAGCGTTTTCGGATGGCCTTCAAGCACAAGACCGCTCCGCTGGATAATCCGGTCGAGTTGCGCACTCTGCGCCGGCACATCGCCCGGCTCAAGACCTGGATCGCGCAGAAAAGCCAAGAGGGGGCGTCATGAGCGAGGCCGTGCAGACGCAGGAGGAGGCGCGCGGGCAGCGCAAGATTTTCCGCGGCGTGGTGGTCTCCGACAAGATGAACAAGACGCGGGTCGTGGAGGTCGTCCGCCTGGTCCGCCATCCGTTTTACGAGAAGGTCAGCAAAAAAATGAGCCGATTCTCCGTTCATGACGAGACCAACGCGTCCCGCGAGGGCGACTTAGTCGAGATTTCCGCCACGCGGCCGTTGTCCAAAACCAAGCGCTGGCGCGTCGTGCGCGTGGTCAAGGGCGCGTTGGCGAGGGGGGCCTGAGCGGGGTTTGGCATGATTCAGCTTCGATCCATCATCAAGGTCGCGGACAATTCCGGGGCGCGCAAGCTCCAGTGCTTCCATGTTTCCGGCGGCAGCTATCGGCGCTACGCGGGCCTGGGCGACGTCATCGTGTGCAGCGTGCGCGACGCCCTGCCCCACGGCGCCATCAAGAAGGGCGACGTGGTTAAGGCGGTCGTGGTCCGGGTGTCCCGGAACACGCGACGCCCCGACGGATCGTTCATCCGTTTCGACGATAACGCCGCCTGCCTTATCGATGACAAGGGCGAGCCCAAGGGGACGCGCGTGTTCGGGCCGGTGGCCCGCGAGTTGCGCGACAGGGAATACCTGAAGATTATTTCCCTGGCCCCGGAGGTGGTCTGACAATTTATGAAGTTTAAAATCCGCAAGAAGGACAGAGTCATGGTGATGGGCGGGCGCGACCGCGGCAAAATCGGCGAGGTCATCAAGATTTTTCCCGCCGAGTCCCGCGTGCTCGTGGCCAAGGCCAACATCGTGACCAAGCACCGCAAGGCCACGCAGACCGACCCGCCCTCTATCCAGAAACTGGAGGCGCCGCTTCCCTATTCCCGGGTAATGCTGGTCTGCCCCAAGTGTGAGAAGCCCGTGCGGCCCAAGATGGATAGGCTGCCGACCGGGGAATCCGTGCGCGTGTGCCGCAAGTGCGGAGAAACCATTCTATGAGCGCCCAGAAAACTGAGGTGGCGGCTCCCGCCAAGCAGCAGCCCAGGGCCAAACCCGCCAAGAAGGGCGGCGAGGCCAAGGAGGCGGCTCCCACGATGGCGGTCTCCGACGGCAGAGAGACCAAGCATGCCACGCCTCGGCTCAAGACGTTTTACCACGAGAAGGTCGTGCCTTCGTTGATGGAGAGCCGGGGCCTTAAGAATCCGTTCCAGGTTCCGCGCTTGGTTAAAATCGTCATCAACAGCGGCGTGTCCGCGGCGCGGGAGAACGTGCAGATTTTGGACTCGGTCCGCTACGACTTGGCCATGCTGGCCGGGCAGTGGCCGCAGATCCGCCGCGCCACCAAGTCCATCTCGAACTTTAAGCTGCGCATGGGCATGCCCATTGGATTGCGGGTGACTTTGCGCGGGGACCGGATGTACGAGTTTTTGGACCGGTTTATTTCCGTGGCCTCGCCACGCCTGCGGGACTTCCGCGGCCTGGACGCGCGCGGCTTTGACGGTCGCGGCAATTATAACCTCGGCCTGCGCGATCAGATGATTTTTCCCGAGGTCAACGTCGAGAAGGCGCTGCGCCAACAGGGGATGAACATCACCATCGTCACGACGGCGGAAAAGGACGACCTGGGAATGGATCTGCTTAGAATGATGGGCATGCCTTTTAAAGCCGCCGCGGGGGGAAATTAGACATGGCGACGACGGCATGGCTGGCCAAGCTCAAAAAGCCGCAGAAATTCTCGACGCGCTACCACAACCGCTGCCAGATTTGCGGCCGTCCTCGCGCATACTACCGCGATTTCGGCCTTTGCCGCATTTGCTTTAGGAAAATGGCCCACGAGGGCCTGATCCCGGGCGTTAGAAAATCATCTTGGTGAAATCATGGATACAATTGCAGACCTGCTGACGAGCATTCGCAACGCCGGAGCCCGGTTTAAGGATCGGGTGGACGTCCCTTCTTCCAAGGTTAAGATGGAAATCGTGCGCATCTTGAAAGACGAGGGCTTTATCGCCAATTTCAAGCCCATCTACGCCGCGGACACCAAGCGCGGCACCATCCGTATTTTTCTGAAATACTCTCCGGCCAAGGAGCCGGTCATCCGAGGGCTGCGCCGCATTTCAAAGCCCGGTTGCCGCGTCTATCGCTCCTGTTCGGACAGGCTCATCGAGCGCGGCGGCAGCGTGATGACCATTTTTTCCACCTCGCGCGGCATTATGACGCAGAAAGAGGCCCGGACGAAAAAAGTGGGCGGCGAAGTCCTGTGCCAGGTGTGGTGATATGAGCCGAACGGGAAAGAAGCCGATTATAGTCCCTTCGGGAGTCCGCGTCGATATTTCCGGCGGAGCGGTCACGGCCAAGGGCCCCAAGGGCGAGGGCCGCGAGGTTCTTCCCAAAGCGGTGAGCGCCGCCTTGGCCGATGGGCAAATCAAGATCAGCGCCGATATGAGCGCGGGCAAAAATGTGTCCGCCCTTTTCGGCCTGACCCGCGCGCGGGTCAACAATTTGGTGCAGGGAGTGGCCACGGGCTACTCCAAGGTCCTGGAGATTGCGGGACTGGGCTTCCGCGCCGAGGCGGCCGGACAGAAGCTCACGCTCGCCCTGGGCAAATCGCACCCCGTTCTTTTCGACGTTCCGGTCGGCGTCGCTGTAGCCGTCGATCCGAAAAAAACCACGCTGACCGTGAGCGGCGCGAGCAAGGATTTGGTCGGTGAAATCGCCGCGAAGATCCGCTCCCTGCGCCCGCCGGAGCCCTATAAAGGCACCGGCATTCACTACCGGGGCGAGCACATTCGCCGAAAGGCCGGCAAGACCGCGGCCGGCGCCGGAACGGGCGGGGCGAAGAAATAGGAGAGACTGAATTTCCCCATGAAGAATAAATGGACGCGCTACGAATACAGACGCTCCCGCACGCGCCGTCGCGTGCACGGGGCCCAGGGAGAGCGGCCGCGGCTCTGCGTTCACCGTAGCCTGACGGCGATTTACGCTCAGATTATCGATGATGCTAAGGGGACGACATTGGCCGCGGCGTCCTCTCTTTCTCCCGAGATCGCGCAGAAAGGGCGCGCGGCAAAGAACATAGAGTCCGCGAAGAAGGTCGGCGGGCTCGTGGCCAAGAAGGCGCTCGCGGCCGGGGTCAAAAGGGTGGTGTTCGATCGCGGGGCGTACTTGTACCACGGCCGGATCAAGGCTCTGGCCGAGGCCGCGCGCACGGGCGGGCTTGAATTTTAACGACGGGGATATCCATGGAAAAAACAGCAACGACGGCGCAGGAAACCAAGAGCGCGGGCGCGACCGCTGCGGCGCCCGTTCCAACGCACGCGCCGCGGCGCGCCGCGTTCCAGGATCCGAAGGGTTTTAAGGAGACGGTGGTCGCCATCAACCGGGTGGCCAAGGTGGTCAAGGGCGGCAAACGCTTTTCTTTCTCGGCGCTGGTCGTCATTGGCGACGGGGTCGGCGCTGTTGGGGCGGGCTTGGGCAAGGCCCGCGAGGTCCAGGCCTCCATCCAGAAGGGTCATGCCCAGGCGCTCAAGAGCCTGGTTCATTTCCCACTGGTCAAGGGCAGCATCCCCCACGAAATTATCGCCAAGTACCGCTCGGGCAAGGTTTGGATGCGCCCGGCCTGCGCGGGAACGGGCGTCATCGCCGGCCGAGGCGTGCGCGCCATCCTGGAGGCGGGCGGCGTCAAGGACGTGCTTAGCAAGAGCTTGGGCAGCTCCAACGTTTTTAACGTCGTCGGCGCCACGCTGGAGTGCTTGAAGCTTCTGCGCACGGCCGAGGACATCGCCAAGCTGAGAGGCAAGTCATGATTCATCTCGGCAACTTGACTCCTAAAATCGGCGCGCGTCACCGCCGCCGGCGGCTGGGCTTCGGAGAGGGCTCGGGCCACGGGCAGACCTCGACCAAGGGCCAGAAAGGCCAGAGAAGCCGCTCGGGAGACGGCAAGATGCCTGGCTTCGAGGGCGGGCAGAATCCCGTCCTGCGCCGCGTGCCCAAGCGCGGGTTCTCCAACCGGGCCTTCAAGAAGACTTTCCGTCTCGTGCAGGTTTCCGACATCGAGCGCGTGTTCAAGAACCAGAAAGAGGTGTCCTTGGAGGCTCTCCGCATCCACGGCCTAGCCTCCGCGCGCGATCGCGTCAAGGTTCTGGGAACCGGGAGCTTGAGCCAGCCCTACCGGGTCAGCGCCCACGCATTCTCCGCGTCGGCTCGCGAAAAAATCAAGGCGGCCGGCGGAGAAGCCGTTTCCGTCGCCTCATGATCGAGAAAGTCACCGATCTCTTCGACTCCCAGGATCTCCGACGGAGAGTGATCTACACGCTGGGAGCCCTGGCCGTGTTCCGTCTGGGCGCGGCCATCCCCATTCCCGGCATCAATGGGGCCGCCTTAAAAGCCATCTTTTCCGAGCGCGGCGGAATTCTAAATTTCCTCAACATTTTCTCGGGCGGCGCGCTTTCCCAATTCTCCATTTTCTCCATGGGCGTCATGCCCTACATCAACGCCTCCATCATCATCAGCCTGTTGCAGGGCGCGCACGTCCTTCCGTATTTGGATCGCCTGGCCAAGGAGGGGGAGCTGGGCCACCGCAAACTCAACTCCATCACCCGCTACCTGACGCTGGGCCTGGGAATCTTCCAGGCCTTTGGCTTGACCATTATGATTTCCAAGATGCCCGCCCCGGGCAACCTACCGGTCGTGTCCAACCCGACCTGGAGTTTCTACTGCCTGACCGTGCTCACCTTGACCGCGGGAACCATGTTTGTCATGTGGCTGGGCGAGCAGATGACCGAGCAGGGCATCGGCAACGGCGTGTCGCTTATTATTTTCGCGGGCATCGTCCAGCGGCTGCCCAGCGCGACCATCGGTTTTATCCGTCTCATCCAGGCCGAGGAAATGGGAATTTTAGAGGCCGCCATCATCGTGGCGCTGCTTCTGGCCGTTACCGTCGCGGTGGTTTGGGTGGAGACGGCCCAGCGTAAAATTCCCGTGCAGTACGCCAAGCGGGTCGTGGGCCGCAAGATGTACGGCGGCGCGCAAAGCTACCTGCCCCTGAAGGTGGACCAGTCCGGCGTCATTGCGGTCATCTTCGCGGTTTCCCTGCTCGCGGTGCCCATCACCATGGCGCAGTTCGCCCGCAACGCGCCCTGGGCGCAGAAGCTGGCCGATTTTATGTCCCGTGGCGATTGGGTCTACCAGCTCATTTACGCCGCGCTCATCATCTTTTTCTGCTATTTCTACAACTCCGTCTCCATCAATCCGGTGGATTTGGCCGACAACATGAAGAAATCGGGAGGATTTATCCCCGGGTACCGGCCCGGCGAGGCGACCGCTTCCTATATAGAGTGGGTTTTGGAGCGCATCACGCTGGGCGGGGCTCTCTTCGTAGCCTTCATCTGCGTGTTGCCGGACTGGCTGCGCCGCAAATTCAACATTCCTTTTTTCTTCGGCGGCACGGCGCTCCTTATCGTGGTCGGCGTGGCGCTCGACACCATGGGCCAGTTGGAAGCCCAGCTCATCATGCGCAATTACGAGGGCTTCCTCAAAAAGAGCGGCAAGCTTCGCCAGCGCTGGTTCAACGTGGGGAGCTGACCGGTGATTATTATTTTGCTGGGTTCCCCGGGGTCGGGCAAAGGTACGCAGAGCAAGCTTTTAAGCGCGCGCTACGGTTTCGTGCATTTGGCCACCGGCGACGTTTTTCGCGCCGAGATGGAGGCCAAGACCCCTCTGGGATTGAAGGCCGCCGACTACGTCAAGGCGGGACGCCTGGTGCCCGACGCCGTCGTGACCGAGATGGTCGCGGGACGCCTGGATTCCTTGGGCAAAGATTACCTGCTCGATGGGTTTCCGCGCAACCTGGATCAGGCCACGGCGCTTTCTCGGCTGTTGTCCTCGTCCGGGCAATCCGTGGACTTGGCGATTTTCCTGAGTCTGCCGCGCGAGGAGGCCCTGCGTCGGCTGGCCGCGCGGCTGGTCTGCGCAAAGTGCGGCGAGGTCTACAACGCCGCCAGCCGTCCGCCCAAGACCGCGGGCCGCTGCGACGCCTGCGGCGGCACGGTCGTCGTCCGCGAGGACGATAAGGACGCCACGGCGGAAAAACGCATCATGATTTTCGAGGATTTGACCAAGCCCCTGGTGGCCTATTACAAGGCCGAAGGCGTGCTGCGGGAAATAAACGCCGCGCAGAGCCCCGAGGCGGTGGCCGGGGCGTTGTCCGGCGTGGTCGAGTCCGCGCGGGTGCGCAGCTGAAATTTATGACGGCGACCAAGACCATCGAAATGAAAAGCCCGGCGGAAATCGGGATCATGCGCGAAGCCGGCCGCATCGTGGCCGATATCCTCGTGATTCTTTCCAAGGCCGCGTCCGCGGGAACCAGCACTGCCGAACTCGACCGCATCGCGCGCAAAGAGCTTGCCGCGCGCAAGGTCCAGCCGGCCTTCCTGGGCTACCGCGGCTTTCCCGCGGCGCTCTGCGTCTCGATTAACTCTGAAGTGGTGCACGGCATCCCTTCTGACAAGCGCCGCTTGGCCGAGGGCGACCTGGTGAGCCTTGATTTCGGCGCCGTGGTGCGCGGCTTCTACGCCGACGCCGCGGTAACCGTGGGCGTGGGCAGAATTTCCGCGCGGGCGCAGGAGCTCGTGCGCGCGACCGAGGACTCCCTGGCCCGGGGCGTCGCGGCCTTTCAAGCCGGCGCGCGTTTGGGCGATATCTCCAGCGCCGTGCAAAAACGCGCCGAGTCGGCCGGGTTTTCCGTGGTGCGCGATTTCGTCGGCCACGGCATCGGGCGGGCGCTGCACGAGGATCCCGCGGTGCCCAATTACGGCGCGTCGGGCACGGGGCCCAGGCTCTCGACCGGCATGGTGCTTGCCATAGAGCCCATGATCAACGCGGGCGACCCGGAGGTGGAGGTTTTGCAGGACGGCTGGACCGCGGTGACCAAGGACGGGGCGCTTTCGGCCCACTTCGAGCACACGGTGGCCCTGACCGAACACGGATCGGAGATATTGACCGCTCATGCCTAAAGACGACAAGATCGAAGTCGAGGGCAGCATCGTGGAGGCGTTGCCCAACGCCATGTTCCGTGTCGAGGTTCCGCCGGGACGCGTCATTCTGGCGCACATCTCCGGAAAGATGAGGATGCACTACATTAAGATTTTGCCGGGCGACAAGGTGCGCGTGGAGCTTTCGCCCTACGATTTGAGCCGGGGCCGCATTATTTTCAGGGAGTAGAGAACATGAAAGTCAGAGCCAGCGTCAAGCCTATTTGTCCGAAGTGCAAAATCATCAAGCGCGGGGGAGTGATCCGCGTGCTGTGCAGCAACCCAAAACACAAACAGAGGCAGGGATAGGAGAAAGTTATGGCGCGCGTCGCCGGAATTGATTTGCCCAAGAACAAGAGAATTGACGTGGCCCTGCGCTACCTTTACGGCCTGGGAAAAACCACGTCCAACCAGATTTTGGAGAAGCTCGGCGCGGCCGTGGATCCGGCCACGCGGGTCAAGGATCTGACCGAGCAGCAGGTCGGCATGATCAACACGCTGGTTTCCAAGGAGTACAAGGTGGAAGGCGAGCTGCGGCGGGAAATTCAGTCCAACGTGCAGCGGCTCTACGAGATCAGCAGCTACCGCGGGTTCCGCCACCGCCGCAACCTGCCCGTGCGCGGACAGCGCACCCGCACCAACGCGCGCACCCGCAGGGGCCGCCGCAAGACCATCGGCTCCGGTAAGGCGTCCGCGGCGGCGCCCGCGGCGAAAGCGTAAAAGGAGTTTTAAGGAGAATATATGGCTGAACAGGCAACGCAGGTTCCCGCCGCCAAACCGAAGGCGGCCGGCAAGAAAAAGAACTGGAGGACGCTGTCCTTCGCGAAAGTTTTCATCCAGTGCTCGTTCAACAACACCATCGTTTCATTGGCGGATGAGCGGGGCGACATCCTCGCCTGGGCGACGGCCGGCGGCAACGGCTTTCGCGGCACCAAAAAGGGCACGCCCTTTGCCGCCAGCATAACGGCCGGCAAGGTGGCCAAGCGCGCCCTGGAGCTTGGCGTCAAGCAAGTGGCGGTGTTCATCAAGGGTCCCGGCCCTGGCCGGGAAACGGCCGTGCGCGCTCTGGGAAATTCCGGCCTTCTGGTCGTGAGCTTGAAGGACGTCACGCCTCTGCCGCACAACGGTTGCCGTCCGCCTAAGGCCAGGAGGGTCTAATCACATGGCGCGATACATCGATTCGGTCTGCAAGCTCTGCCGCCGGGAGCAAACCAAGCTTTTCCTCAAAGGGGACAAGTGCCACACCAAATGCGTGTTTGAAAAAAACCCGACTTCGCCCGGCATGGCGCCGCCGCAGCGCGGCAAACCCTCCAACTACGCCATCCGCCTGCGCGAGAAGCAGAAGCTCCGGCGCCTGGCCATGATCAACGAGCGGCCCTTCGAGCGCCTCGTTCAGGAGGCCTCCAAGAGCGTGGAGTCGTCCGGCACCCACTTGCTGGGAGCGCTCGAGACGCGCTTGGACAACGTCGTGCGGCGCATGGGCGTGGCGACCTCGCTTAAGACCGCGCGGCAGCTGGTCCTGCACGGGCACATCAAGGTGTCCGGAAAGAGGCTCAATATTCCTTCCTACCGCGTCAAGGCCGGCGACGTCGTCAGCCTCGACCCCAAGCTGCGCGAGAACGTGGGCGTCAAGCTGAGCCTTGAAACGTCCAAGAAGCTCGGCGGCCGGCCCAGCTTCCTGCAGTTCAACGAGGAGGATTTCTCCGCGAAGATTCTGCGCATGCCGGATCGCTCGGAGATGGCTTTCCCAGTGACCGAACAGCTCATCATCGAGTATTATTCCAAGTAATCGAGAGGCAACCACATGGCTTATAAAGAACTCGTTCTTCCGCAAAAGCTCAACGTCGATGAAAAAACGATCACCGACACCTACGCTAAGTTCGTGGCCGAACCCTACGAGCGCGGCTACGGCCACACCGTGGGCAACGCCCTGCGGCGCGTGCTGCTCTCAAGTCTTGACGGCGCCGCCGTGACCGCGGCGCGCATCGACAAGGCGCAGCACGAGTACATGACGCTTCCCGGGGTCAAGGAGGACGTCATGGACATCCTCCTCAACCTCAAGAAGCTGCGTTTGAAGCTCTTCTCGGACGGCCCGGAGACCATTTATCTCACCGCCCAGAAGGACGGCGCGGTCAAGGCCTCCTCTATCACGGTCAACTCCAACGTCGAGGTGGTCAATCAGGACTTGGTCATCGCGCACTTGGAGGCGGGCGGCAAGCTGGAGATGGAAATCGAGGTCTCCCGCGGACGCGGCTACATGACCGCGGACGAGCTGCGGGCCGAGAACCGCTGGCCGGCGGGCTTTTTGCCCCTGGACGCCCTGTTCTCGCCCGTGGCCAAGGTCCACTACGACGTGGAAAACGCGCGCGTGGGCCAGGTGACGGACTACGATCGCCTCATCCTCGAAATTTGGACCGACGGTTCGATTTCGCCGATGGAGGCGCTCATCCAGTCCTCGCACCTCATCCGCGAGTCCCTGCAAATATTTATTCCGCAGGAAGAAGCCCAAGATGGCGCCCCGGCGGAAGCCGACGGCGTCGCCGCGGGCGTGGCGGTGGGCGACGAGAAGCTGGGCGCGGTGCTGAGCCAGCCCGTGGAGGGCATCGAGCTTTCCTCCCGCGCGTCCAACTGCCTCAAGGTCGCGCATATCAGCACGGTGGGCGAGCTCGTGGCCCGGCGGGAAGAGGAGCTTTTGTCCATGAAGAACTTCGGCAAGAAGTCCTTGGACGAGATCAAGGAGCGCTTGAAGGATATGGGCCTTTCCTTGGGAATGCAGGTGGGATAAAAGCCGGACCTGATTTAAGGAGACATTCCGATGGTGAAAACTTTAGGCGGGCGCAAGCTCGGGGTGACGTCGTCCCACCGCCGCGCGATGCTGCGCAACATGGCGCAGAGCCTTTTCCTGCACGAGAAGGTGGAGACGACCCTGGCCAAGGCAAAGGAATTAAGACCTTTCGCCGAGAAGATCATAACGACCGCCAAGCGCGGCCGGCACGAATTGGTGCGCCGGCAGGTGCAGGACAAGGTCGTGTTCAAGAAGCTCTTCGACGTGCTGGCGCCGCGCTACGCGCAGCGTCCCGGCGGATATACCCGAATTTTGCGGGTTTCTCCGCGTCCGGGAGACGCCGCGGTGCGTGGCTTGATTACGTTGGTTTCCTAAGAGCGCGCCGAACATGATGAACTTTCTCCTCAGCCTCTTCTCCAACGATATGGGCATCGACCTGGGCACGGCCAACACTTTGGTCTACGTCAAAGGCCAGGGCATCGTCCTGCGCGAGCCCTCCGTTGTGGCCATCGATAGGGAGACCCGGCAGGTCTGGGCCATCGGCGCCGAGGCGAAGAGAATGCTGGGCCGCACGCCGGCCTCGATTATCTCCGTGCGGCCGCTCAAAAACGGCGTCATCGCCGACTTCGAGATCACGCAGAAGATGATCAAGCACTTTATCCGCAAGGTCCACAACCGCCGCTCGCTTCTGCACCCGCGGGTTGTCATCGGCATTCCATCGGGCATCACCGAGGTCGAGCGCCGCGCGGTCCAGGAGTCGGCCGAGCAGGCCGGCGCGCGCGAAGTCTACCTTATCGAGGAGCCCATGGCCGCGGCCATCGGCGCGGATTTGCCCATCTCGGAGCCTCACGCCAACTTCATCGTGGACATCGGCGGCGGCACGACCGAGTCCGCCATCATCTCCCTGGGGGGCCTTGTGGTCTCCAAGTCCATGGACACCGCGGGCGACGAGATGGACGAGGCCGTCTTGATGCATTTTAGGCGCAAGTACAACCTCCTCATCGGCGAGACCACCGCCGAAGAGGTCAAGATGGAGATCGGCTCTGTTTTTCCGCTTAAGGAAGAGAAAACGATGGAGGTCCGGGGCCGCGATCAGGCCACGGGGCTTCCCAAGACCGTGCTCATCACGTCCGAGGAAATCAGACAGGCCCTGATGGAGCCGGTGCAGCTGATTATCGACGTTATTAAGAACACTCTGGAAGAAACTCCCGCGGAATTGGCCGCCGATCTCGTGGATCGGGGCATCGTGCTCGCGGGCGGCGGTAGCCTGTTGCGCGGCTTGCCTGATTTAATCCGTCAGGAAACGGATCTTCCGGTGGCGAGGGCCGCCGATCCGTTGAGCTGCGTCGTCATCGGGACTGGAAAATATCTCGAGGAATTAGACAAGCTGGGAACCAAGCGTCCGGATTTCGCAGCGTCCTACCGCCACCGCAAATAAGACGTCAAGCAGGGGAGCTTCCTGCGAGGAGCCCGCGTTGAACAAGCGGGCGCATTGTGATGCAGCGTGAAGCGAAGATTTCTAATTATTTCTTAGTCTTTTATTGCGTCGTTTGCCTTTTGCTGCTTTCCCTGCCCCTGTCCGCGCCCGTCGCGTCTCTCAAGGCGGGCATCGTCTACGTCCTGGATCCGGCAGTTTTCACCGGGGAAAAGGCCCAGGAGCGCCTCGAGCAGTTGCCCGAAAGAATTCGCGGCCTTATCACGGCCGATGAGGAAAATAAAGTTCTTCGCGCGCAGGCCCAAGAGTCTTTGTGGCTCGAGGATAATCTCAAGCAGCTGTCTGTTGAGAACCAGCGCCTTCGATCGCTCTTGGGGCTGAGGGCTCCGCGGGGCTGGTCTCCGCTTTGGGCGCGGGTCATGGAGCGCGATCCCCTCAACCGCTACCACAGCTTTCTCGTGGACGCCGGCCAAAACGAGGGCGTCGCCGTCGACGATCCGGTGCTGGGCCCTTCCCCGGCTGGCCTTGCCGTCGTGGGGCGCGTGGTGGAGGTGCGCCCGTTATCCTCGGTCGTGCTGCTCCTGACAGACGAGCTTTCCGCCGTGGCCGCGGACATTTCCTCGGAAACCGTGGAGGGTTTGGTCCAAGGCCAAGGCGACGCCCGGCTTCTCCTCAATTATCTTCCGCCCGGCGCCAAGCCGCAGAAAGGGGAAACTGTCTACACCGCGCCGGCTAGCGCGGTCTTTCCGGGAAATATTCCCGTGGGAACGGTCGCCGCGGTTCGCCCTGAAGATCCGTTCCTGGCCGTCGAGTCTGCCGAGGTCAGGCCCGAAGTCGATGCCGCCGCCCTAGCCGACGTCGCTATTTTAATCAAAGGCGCCGCTCGCCCCGCCATCTCGGAGCCGGCTAAATGAAATTCTTGCAGTCGATTTTGCGGGCGCTGGCGGTTTTTTTCGGTGCCGCGTTCCTACAGTGGCTGTGGTCCACCCATTTCGCGCCCTACGGCCTCGCGCCCCAGATCCTCCTGGTCTTGACCGTGGCCGAGGCCTCGCGCCGCGGCGCGCCGCCAGCGATGGCCCTGGGATTTTTTTGGGGTCTCTTTCTAGACACCAGGGGCGTCGGGTTTTTCGGCGCCAACGCCCTGGCCTTGGTTCTTCTGGCTTACGCGGCAGGCCTAGTCCGCCACCAGATGGACTCGGGAGAAGCGGCGCCCCAAGCGGTGCTGGCCGTGATAGCGAGTTGGGCCTATTTTCTGTTCTTGGGCTTGGTGTCTTGGATTTTTACTCAAAGATTTTCATGGGTCGGCTGGGCCGATTTCCTCGTGCTTCCTTTTTACAACGGGCTTCTGGCCGTTGCGCTGGCGCTCCTGAGGCCGCGGCGGAGAGGCGCATGAGCCGGAAATCCTCCTTTCGCTCAAGCGGCCGCCTGGACGCCGTCTTGGTTCTCTTTTCCCTGGCGGTCGGCGTCCTTTTTCTGCGGCTCTTCCAGCTTCAAATCCTGGATTGGGCCAATTTGACAGCCGCGGCGGAGCGCAACCGCACCGAGATGATTTATCAGACGGCGCCGCGCGGCTTTGTTTATGATCGCGACGGCGTCGTTCTGGCCACCAACCGTCCCATGTTCTCCCTGATTTATCTTCCCTCTCACAAGGCGCTTGCGGATCTGCGCCCCCTGGCCCAAGAGCTGGCCGCCCAGCTTCGCCGCGATCCCAAGGACATTCTGGCGAGCCTCGAGGAGGCCACGCAGGAAGACTCCGTCGTGCGCCTGGCTGAGAATCTTCCGCCGCGCGTCATGTTCCGGCTCTCCGAGCTCAAGCCCGTCTACCCCGGCGTGGACCTCGTGATGGAAGCCGAGCGCTACTATCCGCTGGGGAATTTCGCGAGCCATTTGATCGGCTACGTCGGACGCATGGATCCGCGGGACTGGCTCAAGCTCCGTTCCGATGGCTACCGGCTCGACTCTCCCGTGGGAAGGATGGGAATCGAGAAGGTCTTCGAGAGCGTGCTGCGCGGCCGCGACGGCGCGATTCGCATGGAGGTCGACGCGCAGGGGCGCCTGAAGCGCCAGCTGGATCGCATTCCTTGGCAGCCGGGCGACAGCCTGACCCTCACCGTGAACTCCGCGGTTCAAGAAGTGGCCGAGAGCGATTTGCGGCGCACCATCAGCGGACGCGGCGCCGCCGTGGTCCTGGATCCGCGCAACGGAGCCATCCTGGCATTGGCCTCAACGCCGGATTTTAACTTAAACGAGCTCGCGGCCTCGGCCCCGCCGAGCGAACGCCCGGCCAATCCCGCGGACCTGCCGGAATTCAACCGCGCGATTTCCGGCACTTACGCGCCCGGCTCCACCTTCAAAATCGTCGTCGGCGCCGCAGGCTTGAACGAGGGCCGCTTCACGGTCAACGACACCATTTTTTGCCCGGGCTACTTCAAGCTGGGTCGGAGGATTTTCAAATGCTGGACCTGGGATTTGTATCACCGGGGCCACGGCTTGGTGAACTGGTGGACGGGCTTCGCGCAGTCCTGCGACGTCTATTTTTATGAAATGGGCTTGAGGACCGGCGGCGCGCTCATCGAGAAATACGCCGGACTTTTCGGCCTCGGGCGGCTTACGCGCATCGCGCTGCCGGGCGAGAGCCCGGGCCGCCTCTTTGGGCCAAAAACATTGGCCGCAGAGGGGCGCCCGTGGTACGACGGCGACACGGTTAATTTATCCATCGGGCAGGGGGGGATGCTGGTCACGCCCATCCAGATGGCGGTGCTTATTTCCGCGGTGGCCAACGGCGGCACGCTCTGGCGTCCGCACTACATCGAGCGTGTTCATTACGCCGACGGCGGGCCGGACTATGTTCAGCAGCCGGAGAAAACCGGCGAAGTGGTCTTGAAGCCCGCGGTCTGGCAGGATTTGCGCCAAGCGCTGCGCTTGGTTGTGACCTCGGGGACCGCCCATGGAGCGAACATCGCCGGACTGGACGTCCGGGGCAAAACCGGCACGGCGCAGAACTCCGCGGGCCGGGCGCACTCCTGGTTCGTGGCCTACGCGGGTCCGCCGGGGCAGCCGCCCAGCGTGGCCGTGGCGGTTTTGGTTGAAAACGGCGGAGAAAGCTGGGTTTACGCGGTGCCCATCGCGCGGGACATCTTCAAGGCGGCCTTCGGCATCGGCAAGCCGCGGCCGTGGGCGAGGCTGGGCCTGCTCTCTAAGCCGGCCGCTCCGCCGCCCAATCGAGGCTCCGGGGGCGGGCGGGCCTGATGGCGCCTTCCCACGCGGAGTCTTCGTGGAAGGGGCGTGTGGACACGACCTTTTTGGCGGCGACGGCCGGCCTCCTCGTGGTGGGAAGCCTCGCCGTGGTTTCCGCAGTCCGGCCCATGCCGCATTCCAGCCACATCATCATCCGCCATTTCGCCGCGCTGGCCGTGGGCGTCGCCTTTTTCTTTTTCGGCTTTGGCTTCGATTACCATGTTTTCGAGGACCAAGCCAAGATGATTTACGCCGCGACGCTGCTGATGCTCGCGGCCGTCTTGGCCGTCGGAACGACCAGCCACGGACACCGCTCCTGGCTGGACTTCGGTTTTTTGAGCTTCCAGCCGGCGGAGCTGGCCCGGCTTTTCCTCATTCTCTCCCTGGCCGCCTTTTTGGATCGCCGGGAAAGAAAGATCGGAAAGTTCTCCGTGGTTCTGGGCGCTCTGGCCCTTTCGCTTCCTGTGGTCGGCCTCATCCTCAAGCAGCCTGATTTCTCCACGGCCTTGACGTTTTTGCCGCTCATCTTCGGCATGCTCTTTTGCGCCGGAGTGAGCTTGGCCCAGCTCTCCGTCATCATGATCTTCGCGGGAGTGACCCTGTCGGTGCCGTTTGCCTATACCGTCTGCCAAGTGCTCTACCCCCACGCGCCGACGGGTTCCTGGCCAAACGCGGTCATCGCCGCTTTCATTGGAAGCAAGACCACGCTGCTGCTTCTTGGCGGCGGCGCGCTTGTCTTCGTCGGGCTTTGGCGCTGGGCAAAATGGGCGCGCCTGCGCGCCGACGCTTCCCTGTTCCTGGCCGGCTATCTCGTCTTGGCCGGGGGGCTTTTGGCGGGCATCGTGGTCAACCGGAGGCTAAAGCCCTATCAGCGAGATCGCTTCGCCGCTTTCGTCGCCCCCAAGCAGGATTTGGAGGGCGCGGCCTATCACGTGCGCCAGTCCCAAATCGCCATCGGCTCGGGTGGATTTTTGGGCAAGGGGCTCTTCGAGGGGACCCAGTCCCAGCTCGGCTTTTTGCCGGAACGCCATACCGACTTTATTTACGCCGTCATTGGGGAAGAGATGGGTTTTTGGGGCGCCGTCGGCGTGCTCCTGCTCTATTTTCTCCTGGTTTGGCGGTTGTCGGAGACGGCGCGCAGCGCGCGCGACCGCTACGGGTATTTGGTCTGTTCGGGCTTGGCGGTCATGTTTGGCTTCGAGCTTGTGCTCAACGTGGGGATGTGCGTGGGCCTGATGCCCGTGGCCGGAATCCCCCTGCCCCTGGTTTCCTACGGCGGTTCGAGTTTGGTCATCGCCTTGTGGTCCTTGGGCATCGCGTCGAACGTGCATTACAAGAGGTATTTGCTGGCTTAGACTAGAGATTCTGGAAAGGAAGGTGTTATGAGAGAGGAAGATTTGCAGGAAAAAGAAGCGCAGGACGCGCGGGACGCTGCCGCGAATTTAGGAGCGGAGGGTCCGCAGGAGGACAAAACGCGTGAAAGTCCGTCGTCCGGCCAACCGCAGGGCGCCCAAGAGACGGGCGGCCAGCCGCAGCCGGGCGGGTCTCGGCCCGAGCGCGGGCATTCCGGCCGGCGCCGGCGCGGGCGGGGAGGAGACAGGGATCGCGGCGGAGATCGGGAGCGCGGAGAGCGGAGCGGCGAGCGGGATCGGGGCGAGGACAACCACCGCCACCGCGGCCAAGGAGGCGAGCGCCGCGAGCGGGGTGCGCAGTCCGCGCCGCGTCCGTTAAAAAAGGTCAAGCGCGAGATTTTGGCCAGCGTGGGCGTCGAGGAGACGCGCATCGCCATCGTGGAGGACGGCCGCTTGGCGGAGCTTCTTTGGGGACGCAAGCGTTCCGAGAGCATCGTGGGCAACATCTACAAGGGCGAAGTGGAAAATGTTCTTCCTGGTATCTCCTCCGCTTTCGTCAACATCGGCTTCGACAAGAACGCCTACCTCTATATCTCGGATGTTTTGGGCGCGCGCGGCAACAACATCGACTCAATCCTCAAAAAGGGCCAGCACATCATGATCCAGGTGGCCAAGGAGTCCATCGGCACCAAGGGCATGAAGGTCACCATGGATGTGTCCCTGCCCGGGCGCTACCTGGTTTTTAGCCCGATGGGATCCGCCGTGGGCGTTTCCAAGCACATCATCGACGCCGAGGAGAGAAAGCGCCTGTCCTCGGCGGTGGAGAGCCTCTCGGCCAAGTATTTGGAGAGCAAAGGGGGCTTGGTCATCCGGACCGAGGCCGAGGGAGCCACGGAGGCCGACCTGGAGCGCGAGGTCAAATACCTCGCGGGCATGTGGGCGGCGGTGCAGAAAAAATTCGAGACGCTTCCCGCGCCGGCCCTACTCCACAAGGATCTGGATTTGACCCTGCAGGTGGCGCGGGACATCTTCTCCGATGAAACCGAGGTCTACCTAGTCGACGACAAGGAGATTTTCAACGGCGTCTCCGAGTTCGTGAACGAAATTTCTCCGGAGTTGAAGGACCGCGTGCGTCTCTATGAGGGCAAGACGCCCATCTTCAAGGCCTTCAACCTGGAGTCCGAGCTCGAGAACCTGCGGCAAATCAAGGTCGCGCTGCCAAGCGGCGGCTCCATCGTCATCCAGGAGGCGGAGTCATTGTGCGCCATCGACGTCAACACCGGGCGCTTCACCGGTTCGCGCTCCCAGGAGGAGACCGTCACCCAGACCAATGTCGAGGCGGCGCACGAAATCGCCCACCAGCTGCGCCTGCGCAACATCGGCGGCATTATCGTGGTCGACTTCATCGACATGCGAAAAGCCTCCAACCGCAACCGGGTCATGGATTCCTTCGCCCAGTTTTTGAAGCGCGACCGGGCCAAAATCAGGATTTTGCCCATCACGCGCCTGGGGCTCATCGAGATGACGCGCGAGAGAAAGCGCGAGTCGACCGTGAGCTTTTTGACCTCCGAGTGCCCGCAGTGCAAGGGCGCGGGCCGCGTGCTCTCCGGCGAGACCATGCGCATCCGCATCCAGCGCGAGATATTCAACTTGACCCGCGGCCGGCCGGGCGGGCAGGCCCGCATTATGGTCCACCCGGCTCTGGCCGAGACCCTGCGCGGGGATCAGGCTCTTTTGGAGAAAAATGTGCAGCGCTCCGTGCGTATCCAGGGCGATCCGACGATTCCGTGGGAGGATTACCGCATCATCATCGAATGAGAAAAATCGGAGCCGCCGTCCTCTTGGCCGCGCTTTTGGGCGCGGCGTTGGTTCCCGCCGCCGTGGCCGGGACCGAGACCGTCGCGGTCTTGGCCTCGGGATGGCCGCGGGCCATGCGCGGCCGGGAAATGGGGGGCCAGGACTACATCGCGCTGCGCGATCTCGCGTCTTTGGGAGGAGGATTAGTTTATTATTTCGCGGCTTCCGGGCGTATTTTGGTGCGGCTGCCGCGCGCGACCGCGCAGTTTGTCGCGGGGTCCGCGGAGGCTCAAATCAACGGCCGGAGAATTTCCATGTCCGGAAAGACCCGCTGGCATTGGGGCCGTGCCTATGTTCCGGCCTCCTTGCTCGCGTCTCCCGTTTTCTCCGCCGCGACGGAAATCTCGCTGGCTCGGAGGGCGGTTTCCGCGGCGCCCGTCGCGTCCGCCGCGGATCCTCCGGCAGTCTCAACGGAGGCTGCTGCGGCTCCGGCCCCAACGCAGAGTGCGCCCGCTCCGGCAGCCGCTCCCACGCAAGCCACTGCGGCTCCTGCTCCTGTCAAAAGCCCCGAAGCCGCGCTCGCGGCACCCGCGCCGCCGACGCACAGCCGCATCCGCGTGGTCATTGATCCGGGGCACGGCGGCAAGGACTCTGGCGCCATCGGCGTGCGAAGGCTGGAGGAAAAGAATATCAACCTGTTGGCCGCCCGGCAGCTGGCCGCGATTTTTAGGAAAAACAAGAAGTTCGACGTCATCATGACCCGGGACAGCGACGTGTTCATCCCGCTTTCCGGACGTTCGGCCATTGCCAATAATGACGACGCGGACATCTTTATTTCCTTGCACTGCAACTCGGCGCCCGACACGAGCCGGGACGATTTTGAAATCTATTCCATGTCGGATCACGCCACCGATCCGGAAGCCGAGCGGCTGGCCGAATACGAAAACTCGGTCGTGAAACTGGAGGGCAAGCCCTCGCAGGGAACTCAGGCCCAGCTGCTTCTAGACGAAATGGGCGAAACGGAATTCTACAACGACGGCGCGAAGCTGGCCGCGTTCGTCGAGCGCGAAGCGGACAAGCGCTTTCCCGGGCTCGACGGCGACGCGCGCAAGGCCGATTTTTACGTGTTGCGCGGCACGCACGCGCCCGCGATTCTAGTTGAGATGGACTACATCAATAATAGGCGCGGCGCGCGAAGGCTGACGTCCCGGTCCTTCCGCAAAAAGCTCCTGACCTGCGTCTACAAGGGAGTCCTGGACTACCTTAAGGCGGAGGGGCCGCAGCCATGATGTCTGCCCGCGCGCCCATCGGGATTTTTGACTCCGGGGCGGGGGGACTGACCGTTTTGCAGGCCGTCGCCCGCCGCATGCCCGGCGAAAACTTGATCTATTTCGGGGACACCGCGAACCTTCCCTACGGCACGAAGTCCCCTCGCGCGGTGATCCGCGCCTCGGTCGCCGTGACGCGCTTTTTGGCCCGCCAAGGCATCAAGGCCCTGGTGGTGGCGTGCAACACTTCCTCGGCCCTGGCCCTGCCGGACATCAGCCGCGCGGCCAAGGGAATTCCTGTCGTTGGGGTCATCGGACCCGGAGCGCGGGCCGCGGCGCAAGCCGCTCGGGGCCGGCCCGTCGGCGTCGTGGCGACCGCGGCCACGGTGTCCTCGGGCGCCTACGCCCGCGCGGTCAGATCCCGCGCGCCGCGCTCGCGGGTGATTTCCATCGCTTGCCCGCTTTTCGTTCCGCTGGTGGAAGAAGGCCTTTGGAGCGGCCGCATCGCCCAAGAGGTCGCGGCGCGCTACCTGCCCGCGCTTAGGCGCGCGCGCGTCAAGACCCTTATTTTAGGTTGCACGCACTATCCCCTGCTCAAGGGCGTCATTCGCCGGGCTCTGGGCCGCGGCGTGCGGCTCGTTGATTCGGGCGAGGAAACCGCGCGAGAGCTGGAAGCTCTTTTGAAGCGCCGCGGCCTGCGGCGCCCCGGCAAGGCTTCGGGACGGCGGCGTTTTTACGTTTCGGACGATCCGGCGCGGTTCTCCCGATTGGCGCGCCGCTTTTTAGGCCGCGGCGTGGGAAAGGTGATTTTGCATGGCTGCGAATAATCAGGGTTCGGCGCAAGACTACGCGGCCGTGGTCGCCCTGGCCAAGGCGCGCATCGACCACGGCTTTAGCCGCGCGGGGAGGCACTTCAAGCCAGAGGACGCCCGCGCGCGGGCCGCGGCGCTTTTGTCCGGTCGCGTCATCGCCTTGTCCAACGCCCTGGTGCTCCTGGCTCAGCACGACTTGGCCAACGAAGCCCTGCCTATTTTGCGTTCGCTCATGGAGGCGGCCGCGCGCCTGGCGCGCCTAGCGGAAAAAGACGGCGCGCGGCATGCCGAGGCTTTCTGGAAGAAAGCCCCGGATATTTCCTGGGAAAACTTGTACGCCGCGGGAGCGGCCGAGCGCGCGCTGCGCGGCGAGGCTTTCGCCGAGGCTTTTCGCGCGGCCGAGAAAGCCGGCCGCCGGCACTTTTTGGCCAATTGGGGCGCGATTCCCTGGAGCCACGCTTTCGGGCCGGCGCCCGAAGAGGCTGCGGCCCCGGACGAACTTTTGAGGTTGACGGCGTTGGCCATGGCCGGCGCCCTGGAATCTCTGGATTTGATGTGGCCGGAGCGGTTCGACGGCGCAGCGGAGATTTTCGCCCGCGCCGCGGCCCCGGTCCAAGACGCGAAAGACGAAGGATAGAGGTGAGACAACGATGAACGAGGAAAGACGCGGCGGTGGCGGTGGCGGCGGCGGTGGCGGAGGCTGGCGGGGAGGACATCAACGCCAGCGTCGGAGATTCTGGGGCAAACCCCACAGCGGCGGCCATCATCACCAGAACCAGCATCACAACAACCAGCGGTCCAATCGTCCGCCGTCGGGCCCCAGGCCCATGAGCGAGGAAGAGAAGGCCTTCATGGGCAAGACTCCGGTCGATCCTCACCAATGGATCAGCATGGAAAAAGGTTCGACCGACGCCTCCATGCGCGCGATGGATCTGCTCTGTCCGGTGGGCAAGGGCACGCGCGGCCTCATCGTGGCGCCGCCCAAGGCGGGGAAGACCACGTTCTTGAAACAAATCTCCAACGCCGTGGCCGCCTCCTCGCCGGAGATCAAGCAGTACTGTCTGCTCATCGATGAGCGGCCCGAGGAGGTGACGGACTTCAAGAGGAGCGTCCCGGCCGAGGTCATGGCCTCGTCCTCGGATCAATCCTACGACCGTCACGTGGCCGTGGCCGAGGAGCTGATGAAAAAGGCCGTGGCCGAGGCTTCCGGGGGAGCGGACGTTTTCATCCTCCTGGATTCGCTGACCCGGCTCTCGCGCGTGCATAACCAGTTCGCCACCGGAACGCGCACCATGACCGGGGGCCTGGACACGCGCGCCATGGAGGTGCCGCGGCGCTTTTTCGGCGCGGCCCGCAAGCTCGAGGAGGGCGGATCGCTCACGATTCTGGCCACCATCCTGGTCGACACCGGCAGCAAGATGGACGACATCATCTTCCAGGAGTTCAAGGGCACAGGCAACATGGAGCTGGTCTTGTTCCGCCAAGCCGCGGAAATGCGCATCTTCCCGGCGCTCAAGGTCAGGGACACGGGCACGCGCAAGGAGGAGAAGCTTCTGCCGCCGGAGGTCCTGGAGGGAGTCTGGAAGCTGCGCCGGCACTTGGCCGACCGAGGCGACTTGGAGGCGACCAAGGCCTTCAACGAACTTCTGCGCACGCACAAGACCAACAAGGCCTTGCTGGCCGCGTTGCGTTAAGGAGGTCGGCCATGAAGAAGGCCGTCTTGTCGCCGCGCGCGCCCAAGCCCATCGGCCCCTATTCGCAGGCGATCGATTGCGGGGAATTGGTATTCGTATCGGGACAAATTCCCGCCGATGCCGCCGGTAATTTAAGCGGCCCGGCGGTCGCGGATCAAACCGAGCGCTGCCTCGATAATCTGTCCGCGGTGCTCAAGGCCGCGGGCCTAAGCCTCGGCGACGTGGCCAAGACCACGGTGTTCATGACGGATTTGGCCTGCTTCGCGGAGATGAACGAAGCCTACGCCCAGCGCTTCAAGTCCCCCTATCCCGCGCGGGCCGCGGTGCAGGTTTCGGCTCTGCCCAAGGGCGCGGCCGTGGAAATAGAAGCGGTCGCGCTCCGGTCCCGGCGCCGGACTTCGCGCCGCGCGCCTTAACGGGTGCTTACATAGTCGTTGGCGCAAATAATCGCCGAACTCGCGGCGCTCACGGCCCCGATAACGAGGCCGCCCAAAAGCCCGCCGGCCGCGGCCCCGCGCCGCCTAGCGTGCCCAGCGGCCCCGCGCCCGAACCCACAACGCCACCCACGATGAGGCCCAGCGCGCCCACGGCGACCGCGCCTTCCTTGGCTCCTGATTTTAAACCCGTCGCGATATCGTGGCCGCAAGCGTTGAGGTAGCCGTGCTTGTCCTGGATTTTGTCGTTGATATATTTATAACTTTGGCGACGCGAGGTCACTAAACGCCCCGAAATCCTGGGCTTGGACCGGCGGCGGCGAGGTCATGTCCGAGAGGCGCCGGAAACTCTGCGGATCGTGCGCCTTGGACAAGGCGTCGTTCATGTTGATTTGCCCGGAGCGCGTCAGGCGCACCAAGTCCTGATCTAGGGACATCATGCCGGCGGAAGAACCGGTCTCTATGGCGCCGTAAATCTGGGCGATTTTATTCTCGCGGATGAGGCTTCCGATGGCGGGGTTCATGATCATGATTTCCCGCGCGCAGACCAGTCCCCCCGAGGGCTTGGGCAAAAGCACCTGGCTGACCACCGCCGAGAGAACCGAGCCCAAAAGCGTGCGCAGGCTGTGCTGCTGCTCGTGGGGGAACTCGTCGATGATGCGGTTGACCGTCGAGGCTGCGTCCTGGGTGTGCAACGTGGAGAAACACAGGTGCCCGGTCTCGGCTGCGGCCAGGGCCAGCGCCATGGTCTCCCGATCGCGCATCTCGCCGACCAGGATGATGTCCGGGTTCTGGCGTAGCGCGTACTTGAGCGCCCGGCTAAACGACCCGGTGTGCTGGCCCACCTCGCGCTGGTTGACGATGGAGTTCTTGTTCTGGTAGAGGAACTCGATGGGATCCTCGATGGTGAGGATGTGCTTGCTCTGGGTCGCGTTGATGCGATCGATAAGCGCGGCCAGGGTGCTGGTCTTGCCCGAGCCCGTGGGTCCGGTCACCAGCACCAAGCCGCGGGGCAGGTTGCAGAGCCCCAGAATGGTGGCGTTCAAGCCGATTTGCTCGGGCGAGGGAATCGTCGTGGGGATGTAGCGGAAGGCCGCGGCCGTGCCGTAGGCCTGCAAAAACACGTTGACCCGAAAGCGCCCCACCCCGCGCAGGCTAAACGCAAAATCCATCTCGCGCTCGGCCTCGAACTCCTTTTGCTGGGCCGGGGTCATGGCCGAGAAAATCCAGCGCCGGCATTCGGCCGCGTCCGCGACGGGAAAACCGGGGAGCTTGCGCAGGCTGCCATCGATGCGCGCGCCGGGCGGCTGGTGGGGGGTCAAGAGCACGTCGCTGGCCCGGCTTTTGGCCGCCGCGGTCAAGATGTCGCCGATTTCCGCCATGCGACGAAAGTATAGCCCCAGCCCATTTTCTTGTCAACGCCTGCGCGATATGTTGCAATTAAGGCGGTATGGCTCAAAACGCATCCGCCGGGCACGCCCCGGCCGGGCACGCGCTCCCCATCCCCTGGGTGCGCCTGCGCTCGGCGGCCTCCGGTCCGAGGGTGTTTAAGCGCATGATCTTGAACGCCGCGCCCGGCGCCAAAGCGGGCGACATCGTGGCGGTCTACGATAAGTCGGACGCGCCCTACGGCGTGGCGGTCTACAACCCGAGGAACGTGGTGGCCCTGCGCCTCTTGACCCGCGGCGTAGGCGCCTTCGACGCGGAGAAATTCTTCGCGGAGAAAATAGCCCAAGCCGTGGAGTTTCGGCGCCGAACCCTGCGCTTGGATGAATCGACCGAGGCCTACCGCGTGGTCCACGACCAAGGCGACGGCCTGCCGGGCCTGGTGATCGACCGCTATGGCGATTATTTGGTGCTTGAGTTCTACTCCCTGGGCATGTTCCGCCAAGCCGCGCGCCTGGAGCGCCTCTTGAAGGATTCTTTCCCGTCCGCGCGCTTCGTGCGCCGCGCCAGCGAGCACGCCCAGTCCGTGGAGGGATTTAGCCTCCCGGCGGGGCCGGATTTCAAGGCGCGGATCAAGGAAAACGGAGTGCTCTTCGAGGTGACGCCCTCGGGCGGGTACAAAACTGGATTTTTTTGCGATCAACGGGATAATCGCCAGGCCGCGGCGGCGCTGGCTTCGGGCCAGAGCGTCCTAGATGTCTGCGCCTACACCGGCGGCTTCGGGATTTACGCGGCCAAGCTCGGCGCCGCGCGCGAGACGACCTGCGTGGAACTCGACCCCGAGGCGTACGCGCTTCTCCGCAAAAACGCCAACGTCAACGGCGTGCGCGTGGACGCCGTGTGCGCCGACGCCTTTCCTTATTTAAGGCAGATGTCGGCCAACGCGCGGCGCTACGGCCTCATCGTGCTCGATCCCTACAAGCTCATCGCCACCAAGGACGGCGAACGCTTGGGCCGGCAAAAATACCTGGACTTGAACCGTCTGGCTTTTTCCCTGCTCGAACCCGGCGGCATCCTGCTCACCTGCTCATGCAGCGGTCTTTTGCCTTGGGCGGACTTCCAGCAAATCACGCGCACCGCGGCCGGGAGCGCCGGTCGGCGCGTCCAGATTTTCAGAAAATCCGGCGCCGGGGCGGATCACCCGTTCGCGGCGGATTTTCCCGAGGGCGAGTACTTGAAGGCCCTGTGGTGTCGTGCGGCTTGAGCATGGACAATTCTCCGGCGTCCCAAGAAGCCCTCGCGCAATACCAGGCCGCGCAGGCGGCCGCAGCCATGGCCGAATTTCCCGATTGGGGCGTGCTGCGCTTTGCGGGCCCCGAGCGCGCGAAATTTTTGCAGGGGCTCATGACCAGCGACGTTTCAGCCCTGAAGCCCGGCCAAAGCGGCTGGTCGTGCCTTTTGACCGCGAAGGGCCGCATCCGCGCGCACGTCCTTTTAATAGGCCGCGAGGAGGAAATTTGGGCCTTGGGCCCCGCCGCGGCGCTGGACAACATGGTCGCGGATTTTAGCCGCGTCATCGTGCTGAGCCAAACCACGATGTCGCGCGCCGAGGATTTGAGCGCGCCCGTCCTGCTATTGGGCCCGCAAGCGCGCGTGACCGCGGCGCGGGCGGCGGAATCGGGAGCGGCAACGGCGTCCGACGAGCGCTTCGCGCCCCCGGGAGCCTGGATCTTTTCGCCCAAGGGCGAGGCGGATAAGATTCTTTCGGGCGCGGCACGGCTGGGATCCGAGGCCTTTGAGATGCTGCGACTGGAGTCCGGCGTTCCCGCTTTTGGCCGGGAGCTGGGCGAGGAGACGTTTCCGCAGGAAGCGCTTTTGGACGCCTGCGTGAGCCTGACCAAGGGCTGCTATCTGGGGCAGGAAATCATGTCGCGGCTCTCGCGCCGCGGGCATGTCAACCGGCTCCTAGTCCGGCTGAAAATATCCGGGCTTAAAGTTCCGGCCGCCGGGGCCCAAGTTTCCGTTCAGGGCCGCGAAACCGGCGCGGTCGCGAGCGCGGCCTGGTCTCCCCGCGCGGATGCGGCGCTGGCTCTGGCGTTCGTACGCTGCGAAGACGCCGCGGCGGGCGCGAAGCTTGATCTGCCGGGCGGAATTTCGGCCGAAGTCGTCTAGAGAGGCTGGTACTGCGGCTTCCAAAGCCGCGAGAACTGTAGGGAAATTCCGGTCATCGCGCTGTAGCCCCATTTGGGAGCGATCTTCAAGCCAAAAACATAGATGTCGATGAACGGGGCGATGTTGAGCGAATCGGTGAGAGGGATGCTGAGTTTTAAGTTCGCGTCGCTTTGCAGGCGCAGGTCCTGCGGGCTGTCCTTGGGCGTCAAAAACGAGTAGTTGACGTAAACCTCTCCCTGCAGCGTGGCCGCGCCCCAGCCGTGCGATAAAATCGCGCGCGTGTGCAGGCCGTACTGGGTGTTCTGCGGCACGCGGGCCTGGTTGCGCATAAGCACTCCGGAAAACTCCCAGGAACTCAGCCACGTGCCGTTGTAGAATTGCACGCCGGGGTAGAGGCTGTAGGTGTTTTGCTGCGGCAGGCCAGGCGACGGCGCGAACTGCCCGTCGTACTCCAGGCCCAGGGACGGGCCCCAGGATTTGCCCAGCCATGCCTGGGATACCGCGCCGGCCTTGCGCGTCAAGGTGGTCAGGGCCGTGATGTCATCGGCCGAGGTGTTGGTGATCGGCGTCTGCCCCGGCGGCTCCAGGCGGCTCTTGGCGTAGTCCATCTCGAGAGTGTTCGACCATTTGTAGATGCCCTGGAAATAATTGGCGTCCACCTTGAGGTCGCCGCCCAGCACCAGCTGATTGTAGCCCTGGATGCGGGAATCCGGCACCTGGCCGAAGGGCCCGTTGTTGACCACCTGGGTGTTCTGCAGGTTCAAGCTCACGTCCCGAAAATTGACCAGCCAAAGCCCGCCGTTGGCGCTCGCGCGGCCCTCGGCCCAGTCGCGGTAGAATTCGGGCGGCGAGCCCGCGCGGGCTTTGAGAGCCGAGAGCACGAGGGCGTCGAGATTATCGGAGAGCGGGCGGCCTTTGCGGTCCTGCAGCCCCAGGGCGTCGGCCAGGGTCACGGGAATCGCCACGCGGTAGACTTCGCCGTCGGAGATGTCCCGGCCCTGGATGCCGCCGCTCTGGTCGAGGCCTCCGACGGTGAATCGCAGGGCGTCGTTCGCGGGCAGATTCTCCTCGTCACGTTCGGCTTGGCGCTTGACGCGGTCCAAAAGCGGGGTGATGTCCGAGCCGTTGAGGTAGAGGATTTCCATGGCGGAATCGGTGCGCAGCCAGGCGCGCGCCACGCTCTCGGGGATGGGCGCGCTGCCGTCCACGCGCACGGGAAGCGGCCAAATCCACAGGAAGGAAAGCTCGGAATGGGTTCGGGCCGCGGCCAAGGAGGCGGCCATGGTCCAGAATTCTCGGGCGCTCAAGAACATCGCGGGACGGTCCCTGAAAATATCGCGCGCGGGAGGAATCAGCGCCGCCTGCGTGGAAAATCCGATGCCGTAGCTCTCCGGGTTGAACTCCGGGTACCCCGGCGCCGCGGGGACGGCGTCATCCAAAATTTGGTGCGTGACGCGCGCGGTCCAGTCCGAGTGGCCGCGCAGAATCTTCACGTCGGCGTCGATGAAGTCGACCGAGGTTTCGTAGGCATCGACCACGCCCAGCGGGGGGTCGAAGGGCCGCCGTCCCTCTTGAGAGAAGACGGCGTCCGGCGGCGGTTCGGCGTGATCGGGCGCGGAGTGGTCGCGCGCCAAGATGAGGTCCACTCCCGACGCGTCGTCGGCCAGGCCCTCTTCGCCGCCGTCCATTTCGGCCAGGAGCACCACCGCGTCGCCGTCCCCGCGCCACTCGGCGGCGTGCGCGTAGACCGCCTTGATGGGGTCCGTGATTTCCATGTTGGAGACGTGGTTTTCCTTCAGGTAGCGCGCGGTCGCGGGCGGGGTCACGGCCGCGAGGACGACGCGCAGGCCGTCGACATCTAGCACGGCGTGATCCGGGAAGACCGTGGTCTTTGGCGCCGAGGAGTAGACGATGTTGGCGGAGAGAAATTGAATTCCCCCCGGGTTCTGCGCGCGATAGCGCGTGAGCGCCTTCCAGTCCCGCAGTTCGGCGTAGCCCACTCCCGAGTAGCGCAAGCCCATCGCGGCCAAATCATCGGCCAGCGCCGCGCCGTGCGCTTCGGAGAGAACGCCGCCGAAAACCTCTCCGCGCGCCACGCCGATGAAGGAGCCTTTCTTGGCCGCCGCAGCCAGGACGCTGGCTTGGCGTCCGAGGCCTCCGAAGCTCTTGCCCACCACGAGGACGCGCACCGGGCGTCCTTGCCAGGACAGATCGTAAATCGAGGCCGCGGTCTCGTGCCAAATAGTGCTCATCGTCTTACCGGGGTTGACGAAGGCCGTGAGCACCGCGCCGTAGGGAGCGGGCGACCGGGATAGGATCGTGGCCGAGGTGGTGAAGCTCACGCTCCAGGGGCGGCCGTAGGTGCGCGGGTTTTGCGCGGCGGCGCCCAGCGCCGCGATCAGGCCCGGTTCGGGCGGATAGACAAAAGCCAGGCCCGAGCCGGTCATTAAGACCGCCGCGGGAACGGCGCCCGAGGAGACGTCCGCGCCGTTTTCCGGGACGCGAAAGCGGTAATCGCCGCCGCTGTAGTAGCAGGGAAGGATTTGCACGTTCTTGATTTCTAGCTCCGGCGCTTTTTTCTTGGAGAGCGCTTCGATGGGCTGGGCCAGGAAGAAGGAGAACCGCGGCGGATTGTCCTCGATGAGCGCCAGGCGGAAATGCCCCTGCCGGGTTTGGGCCCGCGCGGCGCCGGGCAGGCAAAAAAACAGCGCGGCCAGGGCCCGGGCGATCACTAGGCCGCGATTTTACCGCGGGCGCGGCTGGAGTTTGGCGCCGACTCGGCGCGGATTTGCAGCGCGCCGTCCTTGGCGCCGATTTTGACCGCGGCGCCGTCGCGGATGTCGCCGGAGAGGATGAGCCGCGAGAGCGGGTCCACTAGATATTTTTGCACCGCGCGCTTCAAGGGCCTGGCGCCGTAAGCCGGGTCGTAGCCCTTCTCGGCCAAAAAGGCCTTGGCTGCGGCGTCCGGCTCGAGCGTGACGCGGCGCTCGGCCAGGCGTTGTTGCACCTGGGCGATTTGGATGTCTACGATGCGCTCCAAGTGTTTGGGGTCCAAGGCGTGGAAGGCCAGTATTTCATCGATGCGATTGATGAATTCGGGACGGAAATGGGTTTTGAGCTGCGAGGGCTCCAGGTTCGAGGTCATGAGCAGAATTGAGTTCTTGAAGCCCACCAGCCGCCCTTGTCCGTCGGTCAGGCGGCCGTCCTCCATGATCTGCAAAAGCGCGTTGAACACGTCCGGATGCGCCTTCTCGATTTCATCGAGCAGAATGACGCAGTAGGGCTTGCGCCGCACGGCTTCGGTCATCTGCCCGCCTTCCTCGTAGCCCACGTAGCCCGGCGGCGCGCCGATGAGCCGCGAGACCGAGTGCTTCTCCATGTACTCGCTCATGTCCAGGCGCACCATGTTTTTCTCGGAGTCGAAGAGCGCCTCGGCCAGGGCGCGCGCGAGTTCGGTCTTGCCCACGCCCGTTGGACCGATGAGCAAAAACACGCCCAGCGGGCGGTTGGGATCCGAGAGCCCGCTGCGAGCGCGGCGCACGGCCTGGGCCACCGCGGTCACGGCGCCGTCCTGGCCGATGACGCGGCGGTGGAGCTCGTCCTCCAGGCGCAAAAGTTTTTCCGCCTGGCCCTGCAAAAGCTTCTCAACCGGGATGCCGGTCCAGCGCGATACCGCCTGGGCGATGTCCTCCTCGCCCACTTCTTCCTTCAATAATTTGGTCTTGGACTGGATGTTGGCGAGTTCCTTTTGCCCGGCGTCGAGCTTATTGGCCACCTCGGGCGCGCGGCCGTAGCGGATCTCCGCGGCGCGGGTGAGATCCCCGGCGCGCTCGGCTTTTTTCTCCTCTTCGCGTAGGGTTTCCATCTCGGATTTGAGCCGCCGCAGGGCCGCGATGCGGGATTTCTCCCTGTCCCACTGGGCGCGCAGGTCCTTGCGCCGCGCGCTCCAGGACGACAAGTCTTTTTCCAGCGCCGAAAGGCGCTCGCGGCTGGCGGGGTCTTTCTCACGCGACAAAGCGGTCTTCTCGATTTCCAGCTGCCGGATGCGCCGCTCGATTTCGTCCAACTCCTGCGGCACCGAGTCCATTTCCATGCGCAGGCGGCTCGACGCCTCGTCGATGAGGTCCACGGCCTTGTCTGGCAGAAAGCGGTCCGAGATGTAGCGGTTGGACAAGGTCGCGGCCGCGACCAGGGCCGCGTCGCGGATTTGCACGCCGTGATGGAGCTCGTAGCGCTCCTTCAGGCCGCGCAAAATCGCCACCGTGTCCTCGACCGAGGGCTCGCCCACCATGACCGGGGCGAAGCGCCGCTCCAAGGCGGCGTCCTTCTCGATATATTTCTTGTACTCGTCCAAAGTGGTCGCGCCCACGCAGCGGAGCTCGCCGCGCGCTAGCATGGGCTTGAGCATGTTGGCCGCGTCCATGCCGCCTTCGGCCGCGCCCACGCCCACCAAAGTGTGCAATTCATCGATGAAGAGCACGATGCGGCCTTCCTGCGCCGCGACTTCCTTCAAGACGGCCTTTAGGCGCTCCTCGAACTCGCCGCGGAACTTGGCTCCGGCCACCAGGGCGCCCAGGTCCAGGGCCACGATGCGCTTATCCTTGATGCCTTCGGGAACGTCGCCCGCCGCGATGCGCAGCGCCAAGCCTTCCACGATGGCGGTCTTGCCCACGCCCGGCTCGCCGATCAAAACGGGGTTGTTCTTGGTGCGGCGGGAGAGGACCTGGATGACGCGGCGGATTTCCGCGTCCCGGCCGATGACGGGGTCGAGCTTGCCCCGCTTGGCCTCGGCGGTCAAATCCCGTCCGTATTTCTCCAGGGACTGGAACGTGCCCTCCGGGTCGCGGCTGGTCACGCGCTGGGCGCCTCGCACCGCGACCAAGGCCGAGAGAATTTTCTGCTCGTCCAGGCCCGAGGCCTTTAAAATCTTGGCCGCGCCGCCGTCCTCGTCTAGAAGGCCCAGAAGCAGGTGCTCGACCGAGACGAACTCGTCCTTCATCGCCTCCATGCGGCTCTCGGCGAAATTAAACGACTTGGTCAGGCCCGAGGAGGCGTAAATCTGCCCGCCGGAGGCTTTTGGTTTTTTGTCCAGGTCCCGCTTGATGACGGTCGCAGCCAGCTGCGGGTCGGTGCCGGCCTTGCGCAGAATTTCGGGCACGGCGCCGCCTTTCTGGCGCACCAGGGCCCAGAGCAGGTGCTCGGGAGAAAGTTCCTGATGGCCCTGCTGCTCGGCCAGAGCGTGGGCGTCTTCAAGCGCTTCTTTGGATTTTGCGGTCCAGCGTTCCAGATTCATGGACAAGATATCCTCGCGGAGCTATCGGGGCTTCAATCCCGCGACGTCCGCGGAAACGCCCAGGCTTTTGGCCGAGGGCTTGCCGACAATATCCGCCAGGACGTGGGCGGCTTCCTCCAAGACGAAATCCGTCTGGGGCGGCGCGTGGGCGTAGCCCGCCGCCGACGTTGAAGACGGCGCAACGGAAAATCCCTTGGCCTTTTGCGCCGGGGTGGGCAAGGGCGCCGAGACCGACGCCGCGGGCGCGGGTTCTTCCGCCGCCTGGCCGGCCGCCTTGGCGGTCGCGGTCGAGACCAGCGGGTTGATGCCCGCGATGACGTCCTCCAGCGTGACGTCCGTGACGGTGAAGGGCACGGCCGGCCGCGAGGCGCGCTCCTTCTTGCGCGCCTCTTCACGGGCAGTGTCGGCTTTTTCCTGGGCCAAGCGAGTCTCGTAGTTCAAGGACACGTTTTTGTCCTGCTTATGCTTCATGTAGAGCGCGATGTCCTGGCGCACGTAGGCGAAATCGGTCGAGACCGCGACACGCTCCCCGGAAGCCGTTTTGAGCGCCGCGATTTCTTGCGCGTCGACGTCGTTGGCGGGTTCGTAGACCGCCGGCGCGATTTGATCGTAGGGCAGCGCGTTGGGCAGGGACGACTCGGTCATGTCCAGCTCGTCGTCTAGCGAAGGCAGCTGGATGTCGGGCGTGACGCCGCGGTTCTGGGTCGAGCCTCCCGAGACGCGGTAGAACTTCTGGATGGTGATCTTAAGCGCGCCCGGGTTTTCCTGGTGCAGGGACCAGGGCAGGTAGTCGCCCAAGTTCACCACGGACTGCACCGTGCCCTTGCCGAAGGTGCTCTTCTCGCCGACCACGACCGCGCGGCGGTAGTCCTGCAGCGCCGCGGTCACGATTTCGGAGGCCGAGGCCGAGGCCCGCGTGGTGAGCACCACCAGGGGTCCCGTGTATTCGGGCCGGGATTCGGGCGCGCGCAGAACTTCGACGCGGCCGCGCGAGTCGCGCACCTGGACCACGGGTCCGGGGCCGTCGAAGAGGCCCGCCATGGCCACGGCCTCGGCCAGAGACCCGCCGCCGTCGTTGCGCAAATCAAGAATGAGGCCCGCGATGTCCTGCTTCTCCAAATAGGCGACCAGCCGAGCCACGTCCCGCGAGGCGCTGGTGCGGCCGTCCTGGCGCATGTCCGCGTAAAATGAGGGCAAGTAAACCACGCCCAGGCGTTCGGTTTTTCCGTCTTCGAGCGGCCAGGTGATGACCTGGGCGCGGGCCTCCTGATCCTTGAGCTTGATGACCTCGCGCGTGATGTTCACCACGACGCGCGTCGCGGGGTCCAGCGCGTCGGCGGGAATCAGGCGCAGGCGCACCACGGTTCCCTTCTTGCCGCGGATCATGCCCACCACGTCGTCGAGACGCATGCCCACGACGTCCGTGAAGGGCCCGTCGCCCTGGGCCACGCCCACGATGCGGTCGTTGGGATGAATTTGCTTGGACTTGTCCGCCGGCCCGCCGGGAACCAGCGACACGATTTTCGCGTAGCCGCCGTCCTGGCTTAAAACCGCGCCGATGCCGACCAAGGACAGTCGCATGCTGATGTCGAAATTGGCCTCCTCCGATGCCGCCATATAGTCGCTGTGCGGGTCGTAGGTGTTGGCCAGGGCCGTCAGGTAGGCCTGCAGAACGTCGCTGGCGGCGAATTCCTTGTAGTAGGTCAGCAGGTGGTCGTAGCGCTGAACCACGTCATTGATTTGATTCGCAGGCTTGACCTTGTCGAGCATCTCCTCCAGCACGTCGTCCTTGAGCCTTTTGCGCCAGATCTCCCGCGCGTCGCGCTCGCCGGCGGGCCAGGGCAGCTTCTCGCGGTCTAGGATGATGCTCTCGTCCTTCTTGAAATCGAATAGCGTGTCGGGATTGACGGCTGGAGCCGAAGCGGCGGAAGATGAGGCCAGGACCGCGTTCATAGCCGACAAGACGGTTTTGTTCGAGGCCTCTCCCGGCACGGCCTTGGACGTGGAAGTCGCTTCCGGCACATGAAATATCTCATGCACGAAGCGCACGCGCTGGCGCACGCGCTCCATGAACCGGTTGAAGATGAAGTAAGCCGGCCCGATGTCCCCCTGCTTGACCAGTTGGGCCATGTCGCCGCCGTAGCGCGCCCGGAACTCGTCCACATCGGATTTGTCGAAGAACATCCTGTCCGGATCGTAGTCGTCCAGGTAGAGCTTGAGCATGTCGCGGGACGCGGCGGCGTCCAGGGGCTTGTGCTCGTAATGATCCTGCTCCAGGATGCGGGCCACCACCTGGCCGATCAGAGGCCCCTCGGAGCTCGGCTCCGGGGTCTTGTTGGAAACGGTCTTGGCCGCGGCTAGGGAAGAAAAAAGAAGGAGCGGAAGTAAAAGAAGGGACGGAAGAGCCTTTTTCAAGGCGCTACTGAGCCCGCTCCGCCAGGGTTTTGCGCATCTCCTTAAGGAACTCGATTGTCTTGGACAAATCCCCATATGGAATGCGGACCCCCTTTTTGGACCACCCTTTGTACGACTGATCCTCGACCCACTCGCGCATATCCACGCCGGTCGCGTCCTTAAAAATGGTCACGCGCACGACCAGTTCGATGCCCATGCGCCGTGGGATGCGCGCGAGCTCTTTCTCGGCCAGGGCCTGGGGCTCGGTCGGCAGCGCGCAAAGGGCCTGGATGACGCCCTCCAGGGCCGCGGCGTTGAGCGTGATGCCGGCCTTGGTCGGCCCGGAATAATGATCGCCCTTGATGAAGGATCGGATGGAGCCGTAGCGGTGGCCGCGGTACTCGTCCACGTAGAAGCGGATCTGCGTGACGTCCGAGACTGAGAGTGAGCCGATGTCTCTGAGGGGCTTGAATTCCTGGCCTTGGGGCATGGTCGCTTTCCCGCCTGATCAAGACTACCAAAATCCTAGAGATTTTTCACCTCAAGGGCTATAATGGGAGCAATGAGCGCCTGGGTGTGGCTGCCCTTCGTCTTGGTTCTGGTCAACGGCGCTTTTGTTCTCGTCGAATACGCCCTTTTGCGCGCGCGCTCCTCGCGCCTGGAGATATTGGCCCGCAAGGGCAGCTCCGCGGCCAAGATCGCGCAGGACATGCAGGCCCGGTTCGAGTACTACCTCGCCGCCATCCAGGTGGGGCTCATCCTGACCGCCCTGGCCTTGGGCCGCCTGGGCGAGCCCATCCTGGCCGCTTGGCTCAAGGAACGGTTCTCCGGCGCCGCGGTCCTGCTCGGCCCCCGCTGGGACGCGGCGCTGGGCTTCGTCGCGGCCTTGGCCATCCTGACTTTCGTGATGTCCGTCTTCGGAGAGCTTTTGCCCCGCTCCATCGCCTTGCGCAAGGCCGAGGCCGTCGCCTTGTGGGGGGCCTACCCCCTGAAAGTTTTCGCGGCTGTTTTTCGTCCCGCGGTGTCCTTGATGTCTTTTTCCTCGCGCGCCATTCTGCGGCTCGTGGGGCTCTCGGGGCCCGCGGCCGCCGAGGCGTCCTTGTCCGCGGACGAGATGCGCGTGCTCATCGGGGAAACCCAGGAAAAAGGCGCCTTGGCCCTGGAGCAGCTTTTTTTGCTGGAAAATCTCTTCGACTTCGGCAAGGCCGTGGCTGCCGATGCCATGGTGCCGCGCGAAAAAATCGCGGCCCTCTCCCTCGCCGATTCCTGGGAGACGAACCTGGGAGTCATCCGCGCCCGCCGCTTTTCCCGATATCCCTTGTGCGAAACCGATTTGTATTCGGCCTTGGGCCTGGTGCACGTCAAGGATATCTTCCTCAACCCGCAGAGCGCGGCCCCGCCCGATTTACGGCGCTTGAAGCGGGAAATCATGAGCGTGTCGGACTCGGAGCCGCTGGAAAAGCTGGTCAAAATCCTGCCCGACCGCGGCGTGCACATGGCCTTGGTGCGCAACGCCCTGGGACGGGTCGCCGGGCTCATCACCTTGGAGGACATCATCGAAGAGCTGGTCGGCGAGGTATACGACGAGTTCGACTTGCCCCAGGCTTGGTCCCTCATGGACGTGGTCTCGCGCAAGTCCGTGGCGGTCCATCTCCAGGCCGCCGACCGGGCCGCGGCGGTGCGCCGCGTCATGGGGCTCTTGGAGAAAGCGCACCCGGGCCTCATTCCCGCGGGCGCCTTGAGCGCGGTCCTGGAGCGCGAAGAGCGTCTTTCCAGCTGCATCGGGCGCGGCGTGGCCGTGCCGCACGCGCGCCTGGCGTCCCTGGACAAGGGCTTGGTCGCGGTCGGACGCTTCGGCAAGCCCATCGATTTCGGCGGCGGCGACAAGGGGGCCGTGCGCCTGGTCTTTCTGGCGTTGACTCCCGCCGCGCACCCGGTCCTGCAGATCCGGATTCTCTCCCGCATCGCCTCCCTGGTCGCCAACGAGAACCTGCGCCGCAAGCTGCTCCACGCGCCCTCGGCCGAGAGCCTCTTCGACATCCTGCGCACCGCCGACACCATGCTGGCGGATTAGCGCGCCTCATCGCGCCGCGCGGGTTTTTGTAAGATAGGGATGTATGGCGGCGCGCGCGGGTTCCTCCTTGTTCCTGGACGCCTGCCGCCGGCGCCCCGCGCCCCGCCCGCCGGTCTGGTTCATGCGCCAGGCCGGGCGCTACATGAAGGAATACCGCGATCTTCGGAAAAAATACTCTATTTTGGATCTGGCCAAGACGCCGGAGCTGGCCTGCGCGGTCACTCTGCAGCCCGTGCGCCGCTTCGGCTTTGACGCCGCGATTTTATTTTCGGACATCCTCCTGCCTCTGGAGCCCATGGGCGCGCGGCTGCGCTTTGCGCCGGCGCCGGTCATCGACAATCCGGTGCGCTCGGCCAAGGATGTCGCGCGCTTGAAACCCTGCTCGCCGCGCCAGGATTTGGCCTGCGTGCTCCAGGCCGTGGCGTTGTTGCGCCGGGAGCTGGGCGCGACGCCGCTCATCGGCTTTGCCGGCGCGCCCTTTACTTTGGCCAGCTATCTCATCGAGGGCGGACCCTCCAAGGATTTTGTCCGCACCAAGGCCTTCATGGCCGCCGAACCCGCGGCGTGGCAAAGCCTCATGGGCCGTCTCGTCAAGACTTGCTCGGACTACCTCGCGGCCCAGGCGGAGGCGGGCTGCCAAGCCGTGCAGATTTTCGACAGCTGGGCGGGGGCGCTTTCACCCGAGCAGTACCGCCGCGCGGTGCTGCCCTACTCGCGGGCGCTTATCGCCGCGGCGCAAAAAAGCGGGGTGCCGGCCATTCATTTCGGCACCGGCACGGCGGGGTTCCTGCGCGACTTCGCCTCGGCGGGCAGCGACGTCGTGGGCGTGGATTGGCGCATGGACATCGCCGCTGCGTTCAAGACGTGCCGCGGCCAGGCCGTGCAGGGCAACCTGGATCCGGCGCTCTTGGCCGGACCCCTTCCCGCGCTCAAAAAAGCGGTCTCGGAGCTTTTGTCCGCCGCGCGCGGCCGGCGCGGCTTCATTTTTAATTTAGGGCACGGCGTCCTGCCCCAGACGCCCGAGGCCAACGTCCTGGCCGCGGTTGAACTGGTCCGGCGCGCCCGGCTATGAGCGCGCGGGCGTCCGCGCCCAGGCGCGTGGCGGTGCTGGGCGCCGGCATCGCGGGCCTCTCCGCGGCTTTTGAAGTCGTCCGCTCAGGCCGCGGCCAAGCCGTGGTGCTGGAAGCCTCGGAGCGCGTCGGCGGTAAAATACTTAGCCTCGCGAAGAGCGGCGTCGTCTATGAGGCGGGCCCGGACTCCTTTTTGTCCGCCAAACCCGACGTGCTCGAACTGGCTAAGGAACTGGGCCTCTCCGAAGAGCTCGTGTCCACGCGGTCGGGCGCCTCTTCCGTCTCGATTTATTCCGGCGGGCGCCTGCGCGCGCTTAAAGGGGGGCTTTGGCCGCCCAAGGCCTCGGCGCTTATGGGCTCTGGGCTTTTGAGCTGGCGCGCCAAGCTGCGACTGGCCCTGGGCCGCTGGGCCGACTCCGAGCCCGCTGGCGCAAGCGATGAGTCGCTGGCCGATTTCGTGCGCCGATGCTTCGGGCCGGAAGTTCTTGAGCGCATCGCCGATCCTCTCTTGGCCGGCATTTACGCCGGCGATCCGGAGGAACTGAGCCTGGAAAGCACCTTCCCACAAATTAAGCAGGCCCTCTTGAAAAACGGCGCGGCCGCGGCCTGCGCGCCGTGGCGCCCGCCGCCGGGGCAAAGTCTCTTCATGACCTTTCGCGGTGGGCTCTCGAGGCTCCCGGAGGCGCTTTGCGCCGCGCTGCCCGGGAAAACGGTGCGCGCGCGCGTGTGTGTGCTCTCGCTTTCGCGCCGCGGGCGCGAATGGACGGTTGAGACCTCGGCGGGCCTCTTTCAGGCCGACGCGGTGGTGAGCGCGCTTCCGGCCAATGTGCTGGCTCCGGCTATTGAGCGCTTGGACCCCGAAATGGCCGCGGCGCTGCGCGAAATTCCCTTCGCCTCCACGGCCACGGTCTCTTTCCTTTATAACGACGCCGCGCTGCCCCGGCGCCCCGAGGGCTTCGGTTTCTTGGTGCCTCGGAAAGAGGGCAAGGAGATTTCCGCCGCGACTTACAGCTCCGCCAAATTTCCCGGCCGCGCGCCCGAGGGCAAGACCTTGGTGCGCTGTTTTGTAGGCGGCGCGGGGCGCGGCGCCGCGGCAGAAAAATCCGAGGAGGACTTGATCCGCCTGGCCTCCGAAGAGCTCTCCGAAATCCTGGGCCTGGGAAAAGCCTGCCGGCCCGAGCAGGCCAAGGTTTGGCGCTGGATTGGGGCCAACCCGCAGTACGTCGTGGGCCACGCCCTGCGCTTAAAGCGCCTGGAGTCCTGCCTCAGAGGCCACCCCGGGTTGATCCTGGCCGGCGCGTCCTACCGCGGCGTGGGCCTGCCCGACTGCGTGCGCTCCGGCCGGGCCGCCGCCCGGGCCGCGATCTCTCCTTCCGCCGGGCTGCCGGCCGTCTCTTAAAATACGCCCCGCGATTTCTAGGCGAAGCGCTGAATCAATATCGCCGCGACGCCCGCCGCCAGCACGCCCAAAGTCGGCACCAGCATACGGGCGCGGCCGCGGGCGCCGGGCGCCGCGCGGAAGATGCTGGGCCAATTGAGGTTGGTGGCGGCGCTGACCATGGAGGCCAGCACCGCGGCCACGGCCGCGACCCGTCGGCCGACTTGTCCCCGCGCGCCCAGGTTCGCCGCGGCCGCCGTCGCGCTGGCGCTGCTTAAAATCCCGCTGATGAGGCTGGTGCCGAAAAAGCCCGAGCGGCCCAGGTGGCGCTCGGCCAGCACGCCCGCCGCTTCGATGGCGAAGAACAGAGCGCCGAAGGCGGAGAGCCGGCGCAGGGAGATGGGCGAGGAAATCTTGAGCTCGAAGCCGTGCTGGGGCGCGGCCGGCTGCAGGCGGGCGAAGAGCGCGGCCGCCCCGGCCATGGCCAAAAGCGGCAGGGCGGCGAAGCGCGCGGAGGGGGGGTAGAGCAGGGCCAGAAGCAGCAGGTTGCGCGAGAACATGGCGAAGACCGTGAGCAGGGACGCCTTGGCGATAATGGGGTTTACGGCCTCGGCCGGGCCGGCCAGGGCCGCGGTGAGCTCCGCGATGGTGGCCGTGCTGTTGACCAGCCCCCCAAGAATCGCGGTGTAGTGAAACCCGCGCGCGCTCCATAGCCGCAGCAGGACGTAGTTGACGAAGCCGATGCTGGCAATCACGATGATGGTCACCCAGAACTCCCGCGGGTTCAAAAGCCCCCAGGGATCGACGATGCGGTTGGGCAGGAGGGGATAGATGACGAAGCTCAAGAGCCCCAAGAGCACGGCGCTGCGGATTTCCTCCGGGCGCAGGCGGCTGGCGAAATTGGTGAGCTCCACTTTCCAGGTGAGCAGGATGGTGGTCAAAATCGCCGCGGCCACGGGCTCGAAGAGCCGGCCCTGCCCGATGAGCACGCCCAGCACGAAGGTCAGCACCAGGACGACCGAGGTGGTGACCTCCAGGGTCTTGTCGATGATGAGGCGGCGGACGTTCAAGAAGCCGATGAGGACCAAGATGCCGGCCAAGGCCGCGATGGAGAAAGCCAGGGAGATAAGCGCGCTCAACATGCCCAAAAGCGCCGTAATCGCGAAGGTGCGCGCGCCCGCGTCCTTGTTGGACCACTCGCGTTCGAGGCCGATGAGCAGGCCCGCGCCCAAGGACAGGAGCAGGCGCAGGGCCATGTCCTGGGCGGAAATGTGAGTGAGCATGGTGAAGCATAGTATTTCCCCGCCCGCCGCCATTGTCAAGTCCGGCGGTGTTTTGCCATAGTGGACCCATGGACGTGTCCAAAGCCGCCGCCGTTTTAAAAAACCTCAAGGCGCCGCCCTTTCGTCTGGGCCAACTGCGCCAGGCGGTGTTCCGCGAGGCGCGCGATTCCTACGAAGAGATGTCCGTTTTGCCAGACGAACTGCGCCGGGCCCTGGCGGCCGAGGTTCCGCTCTTGAGCCTTTCGCCCGCGGTAATCAAGGCCTCCGCGGACGGGCTCTGCCGCAAGGCGCTTCTAAAACTTCAAGACGGCCTTAAAATCGAGAGCGTGCTGCTGCGCCCGAGCCCGCGACGCTGGACCGTGTGCATCTCCAGCCAGGCCGGCTGCGCCGTGGCCTGCACGTTCTGCGCCACGGGCCTGCTGGGGCTTTCCCGCAACCTCAGCGCCGAGGAAATCTCGGATCAGGTGCTATTCTGGAAGCAGCATATGCGTCGGGAAAAAATCGCGGGCGGCCAAGCCGGGCCGGACAACGTGGTCTACATGGGCATGGGCGAGCCCTTCGCCAACTACGAGGCGACCGCGAAAAGCCTCCAGACGCTTATGGATCAAACCCAGTTCGGCATGGGCGCGCGGCATATCTCGGTCTCGACCTCGGGCATCGCGCCCAAAATCGAGCGCTTCGCCGGGGATTTCCCCCAGGTCAATCTGGCCTTGTCCCTGCACGCGGCCCAAGACGCGCTGCGCACGCGCCTGGTGCCCATGAACAAGGCCTATCCCTTGAAGAGCCTGGCCGCGTCCCTGCGGATATACCTCGCGCGGACCTCGCGTAAGATTTTCGTGGAGTACGTGCTTTTGCGCGGCGAGAACGACCGCGCCCAGGACGCGCGGGACTTGGTCGCGTTCTTGGAATCGGTCGGGCCGTTAGAGCGCTTGCACGTCAACCTCATCGCCTTCAACCAGACCGACACGCCGCACCAGGCCCCGACCGAGACGGAGGCCCGGCGCTTCCAGGCACTGTTGCGCCGCGACAAGGTTCCCGCGACCCTGCGCCAGAACCTGGGCCAGGACATCGACGGTGCCTGCGGCCAGCTCCTGGCCAAGAACTAAAGCGCTTCCTTATATAAAACGGGTCTTCTCCAAACTGAGTGGGTAAAAACAGGGTGATAAACGATCTTTCCTCGACGAAGGCACGGCTATTTTGATGGCTTGGAAATCTGGCATGATTACCGGATGCAAAAACACAAGCGCCTGTGG
>Ga0307372_10001219_pt1 | contig 45213 bp, 48 predicted proteins | sample OX1MG_FD_202533 | JGI IMG/M metagenome (GOLD analysis project Ga0307372, IMG submission 202533) | Soil microbial communities from Risofladan, Vaasa, Finland - OX-1 | ecosystem: Environmental > Terrestrial > Soil > Coastal area > Acid sulfate soil | place: Finland: Risofladan, Vaasa | collected...
ACGGCAGCGTCCTCAACCAGGCCACCGTCCCCTCGTTGCCCGCCGGCACCCGCAGCGACCGCACCTCACCGCTCCCCATGTCGATCACACCCGCGACCACCGACCGCGCGTGCACATCAAGCCCGACACAGCTACCTTCGCTCATAACCGGCGCCTCCCGTAATAGCGGCTCTACCGCCGGGCCGATCCCGACGGCAACCCGCGCCTAACTTACGAGCGAGGCGCCGGGCACTCCATACGGTCTGGCGCAGGCGAGGTCTCCGCTCCGCTCGCAACCCGATGGACGACACCGTGGCCCTTCGACGTAACATCTGACGATGAGGTTCCTAGCCGTGGCGGGATCGTTCGCTGCGCTGCTACTCATCGGCGGCTCGGCGTCAGCGGGCGGTAATCCCTGGAACCTTCGGTGCTCCTCCATACCCGCGGAACGACCGGCGCCTGCACCGCTTCAGACCGCGGCGCTGCGCTTCTTCCCCTGGGTGCGCCCAGCAGCCAAGGCGCTGCACTCAGGCCCCGTCTATTTGGTCGCGCTGTCAAGCAAGACCGCGATCTCACGCGACGGCGACGCAACCGACAGTTCCGGCTACTACCTTCACCGAGCGCTGATGGCGGTCGCACCCGGCTACCGGGCGCAACTGACCCTCACGGGCCACCGGCTCGGCAAGAGCAAGCTTCGCGCCGCACTCGGCTTCTCGACCAACAGAGCAACGGCCTGCACCGTCAAGACGCCGGACGTCTCCTGTGGTTCTCGCCCGCTCCGCTTCGCCCGCGCCCTCACCATCAGTCCGCGCACAGGCTGGCGGATCGTGCAAACCGAATTGCGGATCGGACGCACGGGTTGCTTCACGATCACCGCCTCCGGTCACGGGTTGCACGCCGTCGTACCGCTCGCGGTGCCCGGCCCCGACTACGGCACCAACGGCTGGTAACGGGCCCTCGCCCCAAGGCGCCTCTCCTCAGGGGGCATTGCGAAACGCTCGCGCATCCCAGCGAGGAGTTGTTTCGCTAGCGGGACTCGCTCTCTTCGGGGGTATGGGTGAATTGCTTCCAGTGCCCTTCGGAGATGACCTCGACGCTGCCGTCGGTCACTTTGATCGCTGTGTCGTCGTCGATCGCATACGCCGGGTTTCCGAGCTCAGCGGCCCATCTTTCTGCTTCGGCCATGGTGTTCTCCGGCAGATCCGGGTGATCCACGTGCGGGAAGATCGAGAAATCGACGATCGCCAGCGCGCTGTCCCCGCCGTCTGGCGGGTTCCAGACCTTGAAGTCCTCACCGATCCTAGGGGTCATGACCATGCTTCCGGCGCTCAGCCCGACCCAGACTCCGCTCAGCGAGGGCAAGAGGTCGGCCAGGCCCGACTCCAGCATGTGATGGGCCAGGTAGAGGGAGTCTCCGCCGTTGACGAGCAGGACGTCGATCTCCTCAACCAGGGGAACCCAAAGCTTTCTGTCAAGGGTTGGCAGCGCGGTGAGTTCGAGGATTCCGAGGGAGTTCCACCCGAGTTCGCACATGGGGGTCGTCGCTTGTCCGGAGATGAATCGGTAGGCCCCACGGATGCCGCCCGGGGCGTGCCCGTACGACGCTGTGGGGATGCACAGGGCGTCGCACTCGGCGATCGGCTTGCCCAGTAGGTCGAGCATCGCATCGTTGATGCTCGGGTTCTTGATGCCAGCGGACGTGAGAAGAAGCTTCACACTGCCTCCCGGAGTCGGTACTGCAGACGAGAACGTTCCACAACCTACGGATCCGTACGCGGGTCAGGCTGGCAGACGAATCGGAACTCATCGGATCGGTCTAGCTCCAGCCTCACATCCTCGGGGGGACGGAACTCGCCCATGGGGGCGCCCTTCCGTCCAGCACCGCGCGGCGCGGCCCACCTCGGGAGAACCGCCAACACGTAGGATGAAACGGTGGGAAGACAGGCCACCGTCGTGCTTTACGTGCTTACTCTGGTAGCCGTTGTGGTGGGTGTGGATGTCCTGTTCTTCAGGCACCAGTTCTGGGAGCGGCTGATCGCAAACGTCGGCATCGTCCTTGTCTTTGCAGCGTTCTATCTGAGGTTCCGGCTCGCGTTGGGGGGTAAGTGAAGGCCTCCGCGGCTACACCTTCGCCGAAGCGCTTCAGACACGATCCTGGTTCCGGCTGCGCCGGCAACCAGGATCGATCAGCCCTCGGGGGTCAGGCGACGCTCGCCCACCCACCGAACCTGCTGCGGCGATGGGGAGGCTCACGCGCTCTCGACGACCATCAGCGTGTTCGCGTCCTGGTCGCGGATGAAGAACATCGGCGGCACCGTGCCGTCTCCGCCCATCATGTCCGCGTCGACGTCGACGCCCTCCGACTTCAGCTCTTGGTGCGCTGCCCGCGCATCCGTCGTCGCAAGCGCGATCCCGGTCATGCGGCCGGTCTGGTAGTCGCCGCGAGGGGGCACCAGCGCGAGCGCGGCGCCGCCGCCCGGCGGTGCGACCTCGACCCACCGCTCGCCGTCACCGAAGGGAATGTCGGCAACCACGGTGAAGCCGAGCAGCTCCGTGTAGAAGGCGATCGCCGCGTCCTGATCGGCGACCGGAACCATGACCCTGCCGATGTGCGTTAGGCCGGACATTTCCTCTCCTCTCGTACGATTGCCTACAGCTGTTGCAAGAGCTCGAGCACCTCGTCGGTCGACGCGACCACGATGTCGGCGCGCTCGCGCAGCTCCGACGGGCCCTCGCTCGAAACGACCGCCACTCTCACTGCGGCATCGAGCCCGTCGAGCGCTGCGAAGCCGTCGAGGTCGGTGACGTCGTCGCCGGCATAGAGCGCGCGCCGCAAGCCGCTTTCCGCGAGCAGCGCGCGCACGGCCGTGCCCTTCGTCGCCTCGACGGGGGGCAGCACCTCGAGCACCAGACGGCCCCAGCGGACGGCAAGGCCCTCGGCGAGCGCCGACCTGGCGACGTCCTCGAGCTGCGCGTGGGCCGCGGCCTCGTCGGGCGCGAGCCGGTAATGAAAGGCGACGGTGAGCGGTTTTCCCTCCTGCCACGGCCACGGCCGGGCGCGTCCGAAGGCGTGCACCCGGCCGGCCCACGACTCCGCGTCCGGGTCGAGCTCGAGCCCGTGCTGGCCGACGTAGCGGAGGCGGTCGACGCCGACGATGGCCCGGGCGGTCTCGCTCGTCCTGCCGGTGACGCAGGCCACGAGGCCGTACCGGTCGGCGAGCCGCTCGAGCTCGTCCCGGGTCGCAGGCGGGACAGACGAGTCCTCGGGCCGCGGCACGATCGGCGCGAGCACGCCGTCGACGTCCAGGAACAGGGCAGCCCGCCCGGGCTCCGCCGTGATCCGGGTCAGCGCGTCCACCCGACGTAGAGTAGGCCAGGTGCCGAAGCTCGTCGGGATCGGTCTCGTTGCGGGCTTCTTCGCCGCGATCTTCGGCGTCGAACGCTGCCAAGGGGATCGTGCGGCCCGGATACCATCGGGGAACGGTGCGTGGCCGCTTCGCACTGCTTCTGCCCCTCGCGCTTCTGGCTTTCGGGTCGGCCGGCGCAGAGGGCCCTTCGCGCACCCCGGGCGCGTCGGCCACCGCCTGGGCGATCAGGATCTCGCTGCCGTCCGGAAGCGTCGGCACGGCGACGGTCTCTTCGCCGCCGAACGGCGCGCCCTCTGCGGGCGCCGCGTTCTCATATCCGTCGAACGGCTCGGTCGTCTCCGTGGGATCGACGACTGCGAGCGCTGTCACCGCTGTGACTCAGAACGCCTCCGCGACGGCGGAGAGCGTTGTCACCTCCCTGTCGCTCTTTGGCGGCGAGGTCACCGCGGATGCCGTCAGCGGCCGCGCCTCCGCCGGCACCGGTTCGAGCGGCGCAGGCGGAAACGCGAACGGGAGTGGGGTGGTGAACCTGCGCGTCGGCGGCCAAGCGGTCGCACCCGGTATCTCGAGCGTCGCGCTCGGGGGCTGGGGCGAGCTGACGATCGGGAGCCGGGCGGTCGATCGCAGCGCGCCGCCCGGGGCGCGGGGATACCGCGGCACCGTGATCGAGCTCGAGGTTCGGCTCGGTTCCGACCACGGGGGCTTGCCGGCGTCGAGCGAGATCCGCGTCGGCTACGCGGAGGCGGTCGTACAGACAGCGCTTCGCGGCGCATTCACGGGCACCGCCCACGCGCGTGAGACGGTCCCACCGGGCACCGGCAACCCGCGCGCCGGGGACGCGCCCCAGCTCTTCCCCCGGCAGGTACAACCGGCGCCAAGAGCGCCCCTCAAGCTCCACCCGAAGCTGGCTACGGCCCCGTACGTGTTCCCCGTCTACGGCGCGTCGTCGTACGCCGACACCTTCGGCGCCGCGCGCTCCGACGTCACCTACCACCACGGTGACGACATCTTCGGGCAGCTCGGGCAGCCGCTTGTCGCGTGCGTCGACGGCACGGTCTTCTCGGTGGGCTGGAACAAGGTCGGAGGCAACCGCCTCTGGATCCTCGACTCGCAGGGGAACCAGTTCTACTACGCCCACCTCTCCGCGTTCGCTGCTGCTGCGACGGACGGCGCGCATGTGAAGGCGGGACAGGTCGTTGGCTTCATGGGCGACACGGGCGACGCCGAGGGCACGCCCTACCACCTGCACTTCGAGGTGCACCCGGTGTCGCTGCTCTACCTCGGCTACGACGGTGCGGTCGATCCGACCGGGTACCTCGACGCGTGGCCACACGAGCAGGATCTGCCGTTCCCGGTGGCCGTCGGCTGGGTGCCGGTGGTCCACGGCAGACCGCCTGGGCCCGAGCCGGGCGCGATCCTGCTCGGAATGAACGACATCTCCAGCGCAGACGGGCTCGACCCGGCGTCGCTTGCCCGCTCGCTCGCGCCGCTCGCGCCGTCGGCGCTCATGCAGACGCTCGTGCCGTCGGTGCTGACCCCGACGGCCGACCTCGGTCGCGGCTAGCCCCGCCCCGGGCCGCTCAAGGCGGTACAGAGCGGCGCCGATACGTGCCCTATGAAGTTGTCGGTTGTCATTCCCGCCCGCGACGAGGCGGAGTCGATCGCCGCGACGCTCACCGGTCTCTCAGCCGCGCTCTCACAGGAAGGCGTCGACTTCGAGCTGCTCGTGGTCGACGACGGTTCGACCGATGGCACGGGCGATCTCGTACGCCGCCTCGCGCGGGGCGACGGGCGTATCCGCTGCCTGCGCTCGCCGTACCCGCCCGGCTTCGGTCTTGCCGTTCGCGCCGGGCTCCACGCGTTCACGGGCGACGCTGTGGCGGTCGTCATGGCCGACGGCTCCGACGGTCCCGACGACGTCATCCTCTATCACCGGCTGCTCGAGGAAGGCTACGACTGTGTGTTCGGCTCGCGGTTTCTCCGCGGCTCGCGCGTGAACGACTATCCGCGCTTCAAGCTGGCGCTCAACCGCCTCGTCAACCTCGTGATCCGCGCGCTCTTCCGGCACGGCTACAACGACACGACGAACGCCTTCAAGGCGTACCGCCGCGAAGTGATCGAGACCGTCCAGCCGCTTGTCTCGAACCACTTCAACCTGACGATCGAGCTGCCGTTGAAGGCGATCGTGCGCGGGCACAGCTATGCCGTCGTTCCCATCTCGTGGACGAACCGGAGAACCGGCGCGTCGAAGCTCGGGCTGCAGGAGATGGGCAGCCGCTACCTCTTCGCACTGCTCGCGGTCTTCCTGGAGCACCACCTGAGCCGCGGCGACTATCTGCGGCCGAGCGTTCCGGCCGGACCGGTGCGGCTTCGGCCGGGCCGCATCGCGCACCCGATCGGCCCGGCGCAGTGACCGACATGGAGGTACTGGACAACGCGCTCGAACGCGTCTACGGGCACCGCTTCTCCCCGAGCCAGGAGACGGCCAAGCAAGCGATCTGGCGCGAGCTTGCCCGCTACTTGCAACGGTACGTCCCCGAGCACGGCGCCGTGCTCGACCTGGCCTGTGATCGCGGCGAGTTCATCGGCGCCATCCGTGCTCGCGAGCGCTGGGCGAGCGACCTCCGCGACGTCTCGCGCCACCTGCCGGCCGACGTGAACTTCGTGCAGGCCAACGGCCTCGAACTCGCCGGCCGGCTTCCGCCGGCGCACTTCGACACGGTCTTCATGAGCAACTACCTCGAGCATCTTCCCTCTGGAGAGGCTGTGATCGAGCAACTGCGTGTCGCGGGCGAGCTCTTGCGGCCCGGCGGCCGCGTCGTCGTCCTGCAACCGAACATCCGCCTGACTGGCACGCGCTACTGGGACTTCATCGACCACAAGACGGCGCTGACCGAGCGGAGCCTGGTCGAGGCAGCCGAGCTCGGCGGCCTGCGGACCGAGCGGCTGATCGTGCGCTTCCTGCCCTACACGACGAAGAGCAAGCTGCCGTCCTCGGCGGCACTCGTTCGCCTGTATCTCGCGTTCCCACCGGCGTGGCGGCTGCTCGGCAAGCAGACGCTGTACGTCGGCTCGCGACCGTGAACGCGCACGTCGCCGGCTTCGCGCGGGGGCGTCCCGTGGCGCTCGCCCCGATTGTGGCCGCCTGGTGGTGGGCGCCGGCGTCGGTGCTGCTCTCAGTGCTCGCGTGGCCGATCGGAAGCCTTCGCGCCGACACGATCAACGCGTACTGGCAGGTCGGACTGCACATGGCCGCCATGCAGGGGCTGGAGCCCGGTCGCGACGTCGTCTTCACGTACGGACCGCTCGGGTTCCTCGCCTTTCCACTACTCGTCGGCTCGACGACCGCAGTCGCTGCGTTCGTGTTCGCGGCCGTCGTCCACACCGCGCTGATCGCGGTTGTGCTGCAGGCGGCACGGAAGCGCCTTCCCTGGCCGGCCGCGCTCGCGATCGCCGCCGTCGCCGCCGTGGCGCCGGTGCCGCTTGCCGACGTTCCGGTGTTGCTCGTGCTGGCGGCGTGCCTGCGCACGCTCGAGAGCGCCGGCGCGCCGAGCAGCTCCTGGGTCGTTCCGGCCGGGGCGGCCGCCGCATTCGAGCTGCTGGTGAAGACGAACGACGGCCTCGTCTGCCTGGTGCTGCTGGCGCTCGCCGCGTGGCGGCTCCGGCCCGGGCGCATCCGCGCCGAGCTCGCGCTGGCGGTGAGCTTCATGGTGTCGCTTGCGCTGCTCTGGCGGTCGACGCACGGGCGGCTCGCAGACCTGCCGCAGTGGGCGAGGCTCTCCGCGCATCTGGTCGCCTCGTACGCGCAAGGAATGCAGCTCCGCGGTCCCGGCCACGCCACCCTCATCGCAGCGGCGCTCGTGGCGGTCTCGGCGATGCTCGCGCTCGTTCAGGCGCGAATGCTCGGCGGTGCGCGCGGCGCCGCCCTCTGGCTCGCCGTTGCCCTGTTCGCCTTCGCGTTCTTCAAGGAAGGCTTCGTCCGCCAGGACGCCGCGCACACAACCGTGTTCTATGCCGCGCTCGCGGTCGCGTTGCTCCTCGTCGACTGGGAGACGCCGGTGCTCAGAGCCTGCGCGCTGCTGCTCGCCGCCGCGACCGTCGCTCAGCTGGGGCCACGCGACCGGGTGGCCGAGGCGGTTCTCGTTGCCGTCGCGGCCTGGCTGGTCTTTCGGGCTCACCGGCCGTCGTTTCTCCGCTCCGCCCCACTCGTCGCCGCCGCGGCGGCGGCACTCGTCGTGGTCGGGTCGTCGGGACCGCACCTGGTCTACGAGGTCCTGCCCGAGTCCACGCTCGGGCACGCGGTCGCCCAGGTCCGCCTGCTTGCAAACGGGACTGCGCGAACCGAGGCGATCGCGGCATCCCGCGCGGCAATCCGTGCGACGACGCCGCTCTCGAGCGCCATGCTCTCGGAGCTCCGCGGGCACAGCGTCGACGTCGAGCAGCTCGGCGCGACGGTCGCCTGGGCCTACGGGCTCGACTGGCATCCCGAGCCGCTGCTCGAGAGTTACGCCGCCTACGATCCTTCGCTCGACGGGTTCGCAGCGGCCTCACTCGCGGCGAGTGGCGCCGAGCGCATCCTGCTCGCCTGGACCGCCATCGACGGCCAGAATCCGTTGTGGCAGGCGCCTGCGCTCGTTCTGACCGAGCTCTGCCGGTACCGCCGCGCCGGTGGGGATGCCGGCGGGCCCATGGTCGCCGCGCGCGCCGCCAACCGGTGTGGCACGGCGCGGCTCCTCTCGTCGACCAACGCCCGTCCCGGCCATTGGGTCGACGTTCCCGCCGCCGGTGCCGGCGACCTCGTCTACGCGTCGATCCAGCTCCGGACCGGACTGCTCGACGTGGCACGATCTGTCGCCCTGCGCCCGGGGCCGGTCAGCATCGAGGCCCGCGGCGAGGGCGGCGGCACGTTCGCCCTCGTCCCTGCGAGTGCCGCGGACCCTCTCGTCATGCGGCTACCGCACCTGCGCTCCCTGCCGGCGCCGCAGGGCGGCACCGCAATCGACCGTTTCCGGGTCGGCGGAGGCGGCACGGCTCAGATCGACTTCTACGCGGTGCACGTACGCGGAGCGCACTAGTCTCCCACCCGTGCGCATTCTGATCAGCGGAGGCGCGGGCTTCGTCGGCTCGAGCGCAGCGGTCACGCTCGCAGGGCGCCACCCCGACTGGCACGTGACCGCCTTCGACAACCTCCACCGTCGCGGCTCGGAGCTGAGCCTGCCGAGGTTGCGCGACGCCGGCGTCGAGTTCATCCACGGAGACGTGCGCGAGCTCACCGATCTCCAGTCGATCGGGCCGATCGACGCGCTGCTCGAGTGCTCGGCGGAGCCTTCCGTTCTCGCGGGCCTGGCGGGCGGGCTCGACTACCTCGTTCGGACCAACCTGCTCGGCGCGTACAACTGTCTGGAGCTCGCGCGCCGCGACGACGCCTTCGTCGTCTTCTGCTCGACGAGCCGCGTCTATCCTCTGGCCCCGCTCCGGCGCCTCGCGCTTGTCGAGACCCAGAGCCGGTTCGAGCTACGAGAGCAGCAGGAGCTTCCCGGCGCGTCGTCGGCCGGGATCGCGGAGGGATTCCCGCTCGAGGGAGCACGCACGCTCTACGGCGCGAGCAAGCTGGCCGCCGAGCTTCTGGTCGCCGAGTACGTGGAAGCGTTCGGGTTGCGCGCGGTCGTGAATCGCTGTGGCGTCATCGCCGGCCCGTGGCAGTTCGGCAAGGTCGACCAGGGCGTCTTCACGTACTGGCTGCTCGCGCACCGCTTCCGGAGGCCGCTCGAGTACATCGGCTTCGACGGCTCGGGAAAGCAGGTGCGTGACCTGCTGCACGTCGCCGACCTCGTTGACCTCTTGGAGGAGCAGGTCACGGACGCCGAGCGCTGGTGCGGCCTGACGGTCAATGTCGGCGGCGGACGCTCGTGCAGCCTGTCGCTCCTCGAAACGACCGACCTCTGCCGGGAGCTGACGGGGACCGAGGTGGACGTGCGCCCGGCAACGGCCGGCCGCCCGGGCGACATCCCGCTCTTCCTCTCCGATTGCAGTCGGCTGGGCACCTATTCCACTTGGCGGCCCCGCCGCGACGCGCGAACCGTGCTCTCCGACACGCTTGCCTGGATCGACGAGCACGAAGCTGTCATCCGGGCGGCGCTGGTCGATGGCTAGACGCTACTTGTCGCCGTTCGCCGACGGGTAGTCGCCGCCGAACTCGTCGTCTCCGCCGCCGATCATCTCTTTGACCCACTTGCGCGTCTCGGGCCCGGTGACCGGGTTGAAGAGAATGCCGAGCGCAATGCCGGCGACGAGCAGCGTCGTTGTCCGCCCGCCGTGTGTGCGCTTGCCCTGCAGCCGGTCGGCCGCGCTCCGCAGGTCTTCGACCGCGGCCTTCAGCTTGTCGCGGATCTCCTCGTCTGTTGCGACCCGTGTGGCGAGCGTCACGGCGTTGCGACCTCCGACCAGTTCGCCGTAGAGGTCCTTCGCTGTCGCAAACGCGCTCATCACGTCTGCACGAAGCTTCTCGTCGCTCATCGCGCGTTCAACGTAGGGTTTGACGTTGCCCGCCGCGCCGGAAACCTTGTCCTTTGTGTTAGCCATGTTCGCCGGATCCTTTCGCCTCGATACTGCGCGCTTGCTGCCTCGGATGCTCCGACGCGAGTACGCGCTCCTTGTGGCACTGCTCATACTCGCAGGATGTGGGGGGTCGAGCGAGCCGAAGGCGGCCTACCAAGTCGTGACGGGCGCCGGCTTCAGCTTCCAGGCGCCTGCCGGCTGGAAGGTCGAGCATGCGCTGCGGCGTTCGGAGGCAGCAAGCGGCTCGGAGCTCGTGCAAGTTGTGACGTTCGCGCTCGTCCGCCCGTACACCGCCGCCCTCTTCACCCGGGTGACGGTCGAGCTCGACCTGCGGATGAAGGCCCTCGCGCAGCAGACGGGCGGCCGGCTGGCGGGGTCGTCGGTCGTCAAGGCGGGCGGCGTGCTGTCGCATGCGTACACGATGAAGGTCGGGGACCACGTCGACGAGTATGCGTTCGTGCTCGACCGTAAACGCGAATACCAGCTCCTCTGCCGCCGCCTTGCGTCGTCGAGCGACGTGTTCTGCGCTCACCTGATCAAGAGCTTCGCGCTGGCATAGCCGCTTGGCGCTCCAGCGGCTGGGCGGCACGCGGCCGCGCGCGACGCTTGCCGTCGAATGCGGCGGTGAAGACGTCCTCGATCGTGTCCGCCGGGATGAACTCGAGTGCGGCGCGGGTCTCCGGCGGCAGATCGTCGAGGTCGAACTGGTTCTCCCGCGGGTAGATCACGCGTTTTAGCCCCGCCCGTTGCGCAGCGAGCGCCTTCTCGCGCAATCCTCCGATCGGCAGGACCTGGCCGCTGAGCGTGATCTCGCCCGTCATGCCGACGTCCTCGGCCACCGGCTCGGCGCGCACGAGCGACGCGATCGCGGTCGCCATCGTCACGCCGGCCGACGGCCCGTCCTTCGGCACGGCGCCGGCCGGAACGTGGATGTGCAGGTCGTGGTTCGAGAACCAGTCGTCTGCCAGCCCGAGCTCGTCGGTGTGCGAGCGCACCCACGAGACCGCAGCCTGCGCCGACTCCTGCATCACCTCTCCGAGCTGCCCGGTGATCGTGAGGCGCCCCTTCCCCGGGTACGCCGTGGCTTCGATGAAGAGCACGTCCCCGCCGGCGGTCGTGTAGGCAAGGCCGGTCGCAACGCCCGGCGCGGAGGTGCGCTTGCGTACCTCGCCGGCAAAACGGCGCGCTCCGAGCCATTCCCGTAGCCGGGCATCGTCGATCTTCAGCTTCTGCGCGCGACCCTGCGCCACCTGTGACGCGGCCTTGCGGCAGACATCCGCGATCCGGCGCTCGAGGTTGCGCACCCCGGCCTCCCGTGTGTACTCGCGGATCACGGCGCGCAGCACCTTGTCGGGCAGGGTGAGCTGCGCACGCTTCAGTCCGTGCAGGCGAAGCTGTTTTGGCACCAGGTAGCGCTTTGCGATCCCGACCTTCTCGTCCTCCGTGTAGCCCGACAGGGAGATCACGTCCATGCGGTCGAGCAGCGCTCCGGGGATCGTGTCGACGGTGTTGGCGGTGCAGATGAACAGCACCTTCGACAGGTCGAACGGCAGGTCGAGGTAGTGGTCGCGGAACGCGCGGTTCTGCTCCGGGTCGAGCACCTCGAGCATCGCGCTCGCCGGGTCGCCACGCCAGTCGGCTCCCATCTTGTCGATCTCGTCGATCAGGATCAGTGGGTTCGCCGACTCGGCGTCTCGCAATGACCGGACGATCGAGCCCGGCATCGAGCCGATGTAGGTGCGGCGATGGCCACGGATCTCCGACTCGTCACGCACTCCGCCGACCGACAGCCGGATGAACTTTCGGCCGAGCGCGCGTGCGATCGACTGTCCGAGCGAGGTCTTGCCGACGCCCGGCGGGCCGACGAAGCAGAGAATCTGACCGGAGATCTCCTGGCGCAGCTTGGCGACGGCCAGGAACTCGATGATCCGCTCCTTCACCTTCTCGAGGTCGAAGTGATCGGTGTCGAGAACCTGTCGCGCGTGTTCGAGGTCGAGGTTGTCCGGGGTGTACTGCGACCACGGCAGCGTCAAGATCCACTCGAGGTACGTGCGAATCACGCCGTACTCCGCCGCGGCCGGAGGCAGCCGCTCGAGGCGCTGGAGCTCGCGATCGGCAGCCTTGCGCACCTCCTCCGGCAGTTCGCCGAGAGCTGCGAGCCGCTCGCGCAACTCGGCGATCTCGGCCTGTTCCGGGTCAGCCTCGCCGAGCTCCTGCTGGATCGCCTTCAACTGCTGGCGCAGGAAGTACTCGCGCTGGCCCTTCTCCATCTCCGACTGCACCTGCGACTGGATCTTCGATCCGAGCTCGAACACCTCGAGCTCGCGGCTCAGGATCGCCGACACCTCGCGCAGCCGCCGCTCGACGTTCACCTCCTCGAGGATCTGCTGGCGCTCTCCGGTCTTGATCGTGCGCAGTGTCGAGGCCACCAGGTGGCAGAGCGCGCTCGGGTCGTCGACGTTGGCGGCGGCGAGCTGCAGCTCTTCGGGAAGGTAGGGCGCGAGCCCGATGATGCGCGCGAACAATCCTTGCACGTTGCGCGTGAGCGCCTCGAGCTCGGGCGTCTCTTTGACCACGTCGGGCAGCGCGGTGAACTCTCCGAGCAGGTACGGCTCGACGTCGAGGCGGTTCTGCAGCCGCACCCGCTCGATCCCCTGGACGAGGATCCGTAGCGACCCGTCGGGGACCTTGATCATCTTGTGCACGATCGCCACGGTGCCGACCTCGTACAGGTCGGCCCAGCCGGGCGATTCGATCGATGCGTCTCTTGTGGTGACGAGCGCGAGTAGCCGGTCGCCCGCGACGACGTCGTCGATCAGCCGTACCGAGCGCTCCTGGCCGATCGCGAGCGGCGACATCGACTGCGGAAAGACCACCGTCTCCTTGAGCGGCAGTACCGGCAGCACCGCCGGGAACTCGAGCACCGGGTCCTGCGGCTCGGGGGTGTCGAACATCACGTCTGTCACAGGCGCTCCACCGTGATCCGGTAGCGGCCGGCGGGGGGCGCGCGGTCCGCGATCGGCAGCTCGACCGTCAGGACGCCGTGCTCGAACCGTGCGCACGCCTGCTCGGGATCGACATCCTCGGCAAGCCGTACCCGGCGTTCGAAGGGGCCGTACTCGATCTCGACCTGTTGGTACACGCGGCCGGGGACCTGCGGCCGCTGCCGTTCGCCGGCGATCACGCATACCCGCTCGCCGACGACGACACGAACCGAGCCCGGGTCGACGCCGGGAAGTTCGACGACGACTGTCAGCGCGTGCGGCTCGTCGGTGTGGAAGCAGTCGACGTTCGGCCGAAAGCCGCGCCGGAGCCCGGCGAACCGCGGCACCTGCCAGAGGTCCGCGAAGAGCTCTTCGATCTCGTCCTGCAGCCGGTCGGGGTCCCTGCGGGGCATGCCCCGTAAACGGTACTCGGTCGCGGCCCCGCGACGGGCCGGACATCCGCCGGACCCGCCGGCTGGGCTCGCTACTCGGCTCGCTCGAAATCGCCGCCGGCCGTCGCCACGCGCAGGTCGGCCAAAAGCTGGCGCAGCTGCGCCGCGACGATCGCCGCGTCTCCGTCTGAGGGAGCAGCGAGCGCGTCCGCGGCGCGGGCCAGCGGCTCGCTCGTCTCCCCACCCGAGAGCGAGCGATCGGCGGCGTCCGCGAGGTGCCGTGTGGCGGCGGCCAATGTCTCGGAGCGGACTGTGGCGTCGGCGACGTCACGGGCGATCGAGCGCGTGTGCCGGTAGAGCCGCGCCCCGAGGTTGATGCTCACGTCGATGCGCGCCACAGCCGGGCGGTCGAGGTGGCGGAGCGGGCTGAAACGAAGAGCCCGGTGGGCAGATTCGAGCTCGAAGACGTCGCGGATCGCCTCGAGCGAGTGAGCCCGCACGTCGTCGAGCCGGGCTGCCGACGCGCCGCTCCCGGTCGCAAGGTCCTCGGCGACAGCGGCAAGATCGGCGGCGAGCCCCTGCCGTAGTCGCTCGAGGCGCTTGCGCAGCTCGCGTGCCGGATCGGGCGGCCAGACGAACGTGGCCACGAGCACCGACAGAGCGGCGCCGATCGCCGTCTCCCAGACGCGCGCGATCCCCGCGTGCGACGAGCCCGCGACGCCGATCATGAAGAGCGCGCTGACCGCAGCCTGCACGTTCGCCCGCGTGCCGAAACGAAGCAGGATCCCGGCCGCGGTGCCGAACGCGAGCGCAATCGCGACGGTGACGGTGCCGGGCAGGCCGACGTGGACGATCCCGATCCCGATGCCGACGCCGGCGAAGATCCCGACGATTCGGTTGACCGAGACGCTGACCACGCTGAACGGATCCCCGGTCATCGCGACGAGCGGAACGAGTACGGCGAAGATCGGCCGGTGCGCACCGAGTGCGCTCGATACCCACCAGGCGAGCGTGCCGGTCAGGGTCATCTTCGTCGCAAGCCGCAGCTCCTCGGGGAGGTCGCGTCCGGCGACGAACCGCCGTAGCACCGTCAGTCCTCGGGCGGGAGTCGAGCGAGAATCGCTTCGGCCATCCGCCGGTTTGCCTCGTCGACCATCTCCCCGTCGAGTCGTGCGACTCCGTCGAGGGCGAGGATCCGTCGCGCGCGCTCGATCTCGGCCGGGGTCGGCGCATAGAGCTCGTTGCACAGCTCGACCTGTGCGGGATGGATGCACCACTTGCCGTCGTAGCCGAAGCCGCGCGACCGCAGGATGGAGGTGCGCAGCCCCGCGTCGTCGCCGAGCACGACAAACGGGCCGTCGACGGCAGCGAGCCCATAGGCGCGGGCGGCCACGACGATTCGCGCGAGCGCGTAGTCGACGTGCGCTCCTTCGCCGATCGTCAGCTCGGGCACGCCCAGCGAGGCGGCCAGGTCGCCCGGGCCGAGCACGAGCGCCTCGAGCCCCGGGGCCGCGGCGATGCGCTCGCATTCGACCAGGCCGAGCGCGGTCTCGATCTGCGCCTCCGCAGGCACGGGTAGTCCCTCCAGGTCGCCGGGCGAGGAGACCTTCGGCAACACGACCACGTCGGGCCGCGCAGCACGCACCAGTTCGAGATCCGCCTGCGAGCCCGGGTTCACCCGGATCGCGACCGTGGGTGCGCGCCACTCGAGGTCGCGGAGCGCCCGTGCCACCGTCTCTCGCGCCGTGTCTTTTCGAGGAGCGGCGACGGCGTCCTCGAGGTCGATGATCACCTCGTCGGCGGCAATCGTCGCGGCCTTCGCAAGCTTGCGCTCGTCGTCGCCGGGGACTGTCAGGCACGACCGGCGGCGGCGCACAGACATGCCCTGACGCTAACGAATTCCGTACGGTCACGACACAAAAGACGCAAAGTGCCCGGCGAGGATGAAGGCATGCGGTATCTCGCGGCCACGGTCGGCTTCATCGGGACGCTCATCCTGCTGGCGCCGTTTCACTAGTTTTCGCTCATGCACGCGGCTCCCGTCCTGCGTGGCGGGCTGGTCGCGCGGTCGGTCTGGCTTGTCACCGGCCTCTTCTTCTGCGCGTGCGGCATCGTCTCGTTCCTCGAGTCACGCCTGGGCTTGCCGCCCTGGGACGTGCTGCACCAGGGGATCGCGAATCACACGCCGCTCTCGTTCGGGCTCGCCAACGAGTTCGTCGGCCTGATCGTGCTCATCCTCGCGTGGCTGCTCGGCTCGCGACCGGGCGTCGGCACCGTTGCCAACGCGGTGCTGATCGGCCTCTTCATCGTTTTCGTACAGCCGCTCGGATTCGTCGGGCAGCTGGCGACCTGGCCGCTCCCTGCGCGTGCCTGTCTGCTCGCGGCCGGGCTCGTGCTGTTCGGCGCCGGGACGGCGCTGTACATCGGGGCCGCGCTCGGGGCGGGCCCGCGTGACTCGCTGATGCTCGTCGGAGCGCTGCGGACGCACGTGCGGATCGGAGCGGTGCGGGCGTGCATCGAGGCCACGGCGCTGCTGGGCGGGTTCGCGCTCGGCGGCAAGGCAGGGATCGGGACGCTGGCGTTTGCGCTCTTGATCGGCCCGTCGGTCGAGGGGGCTTTCTGGCTCGTGTCGCGCACACCGCTCGTGACATGACGCTCTTCGCCCGGCTCTTTCGGCTCGTGTGGGGCGGCGACGTGGATCGTGCCCTGCGGCCGGTGCTCGCCGTCAGCCTCGCGGGCTCCATCGCGGGAGCGACCTCGTACCCGTTTCTCGGCATCTGGGCGATCAAGAGCCTGCACGCGCCGCAGACCACGCTCGCCGTCGCCTACCTCGGCGGCGCCGTGCTCGCCGGCGGCACCGGCTACATCGGCGGCCACCTCTCGGACCACGTCGGCCGGCGGCCGCTGATCCTCGCGGGCTGGGGCTTCCAGGCGCTGGTGCCGTTTGCGCTGCTCTCGGTCGGCCACCACGTCTACTGGGGTCTCGCCCTGCTCGCGCTCCTGCCGGTCTTCGGCTCGCTCGGAAACGCGGCCGATCAGGCGATGGTCGCCGACCTCGTCGCGCCCGAGCGGCACGAGGCCGCCTACGCGTCGGTGCGCGTCGCCTCCAACCTCGGCGTCACGATCGGACCGGTGCTCGGTGGCGCGCTCCTGATCGGCGGGCACTGGTCGCACCTGTGGCTCGGGACGCTCGTGTTGTCGTCGATCGGGTTTGCGATCGCGTTTCGCTACATCCCGCGCGGCGGCGCCTTCGCACCCGCCGGCCCGCCCGCGCGCGGCTCCTTCGCGGTGATCATCCGCGACTCGCCGTTCCTGCTCTTCATGCTCTCCTCCGTCTTTGCGACGATGACCTACGTCGCGACCGAGACGCTGCTGCCGATCTCCGTCACCACGACCCATCACCTCGCACCCGCCGCGTGGGGCTTCTTGATGATCGCGAACCCCTTGCTCGTCACCGTGCTGCAGCTTCGCCTCACCCGGTGGACGGCGTCCGTTCCCGCGTCGGTGAAGCTCGGGATCGCGATGCCGATGATGGGCGTGCCGTTTCTGCTTCTGAACGTGAACGGCTCGGCCCCGGTGATCTTCGTCGTCATCGTGGTCTTCGTGTTCGGCGAGATGCTGTGGGTGCCGACCTCGCAGGCGGTCGTCGCAGCGCTTGCGCCTGCCGACATCCGCGGCGCGTACATGGGTGCCTTCGGCGGCACATGGTCGGTGGGGTGGGCGGCGACGCCGTTCCTCGGTCTCGAGGTGCGTAGCGCGTACGGCGACGCGAAGATGTGGATGTGCGTTGCGGCCGTCGGCGTGATCGCGGGCATCACCGGGCTCGTCGCCGCACGAGGACATGACGCGGCGGCTGCCGTAGGATCGCTCTCGTGAAGGGGCTGATCTGTGCCGGCGGCAACGCGACGCGGCTTGCGGAGCTGACGCGTGTCACGAACAAGCACCTGCTGCCGGTCGGCAGCTGGCCGATGGTGTACTACCCGCTGCAGTTGCTGCAGCGGCTCGGCATCCGCGAGGTGCTGATCGTCACGGGCCAGCAACATGCAGGGCAGTTCATCGACCTGCTCGGCAACGGGCAGGTGCGCTCGCGCTCCGGCGACGAGCTGCTCTTCGATCTCGACCTGTCGTACAAGGTGCAGGTGGAGGCGGGCGGTATCGCCCAGGTCGTCGGCATGGCACGCGAGTTCGCCGCGGGCGATAAGCTGGTCGTTTGCCTCGGCGACAACATCTTTGAACACGCCCATGCCGGCGCGATCGCATCGTGGGGTGACGGCGCGATGGTGTTCGTGAAGGAGGTTCCGGATCCCGAGAACTTCGGCGTCGTCGCCTACGACGGCGACATGAACGTCACCGACCTCGTCGAGAAAGCAGGACGGGTGGACGTGCGCTACGACGCACCGCCGTCCAACGACGCGGTGGTGGGGCTGTACTGCTATCCCCCCGACGTCTTCGGGATCATCGACGACCTCGCTCCCTCGAGTCGCGGGGAGCTCGAGATCACGGATGTCAACCGCGTCTACGCGCAGCGCGGCGACCTGGCGGTGCATCGCGTCGAAGGCTGGTGGCACGACGGCGGCAAGCACTGGGGCGACCTTGCGGAGATCGGACGCCGGATCGAAGAGACGGGCGCCAACAAGTAGTGGTCGAAGGGATCGTTCGCATCCCTCTGCGCCGGTTCGACGACGACAGGGGCTGGTTCTTCGAGCTGCGCCGCGAAAGCGTGTTGCCGAAGCCGACGCGCCAGACGAACGTCTCGTTCTCGCGCGCCGGAACGATCCGCGGCCTGCACTTCCACGAGCGCGGCCAGGACGATCTCTTCGCATGCCTGCAGGGCACGGCGCGTGTCGTCGTGCTCGATCGCGTCACCGGAGACACGTTCACCGAGGACATCGGCGACGACAACCCCGTCGCCATCTACATCCCGGGCATCCACGCGCACGGCTTCGAGGCGCTGACCGACCTGCTCTTCTGTTACCACGTCACGGCGGAGTACGACCCCGGCGATCCCGACGAGCAGGGCCTCTGCTGGCGGGACCCGCGCGTCAGGGATCTGTGGAGCACCGATACGCCCATCCTCTCGCCGCGCGACGCGGCGGCATGCTCGTAACCGGCGCCGGCGGGCAGCTCGGCCAGGCGCTCCTCGAGGCGTTTCCGCAGGCGCGCGGTCTCACGCGAGCCGACTGGGACGTGACCCACCCGGCGCCGCCGGGGCTCGAGGCGGAGCTCATCCTGCACGCCGCTGCGTGGACCGACGTCGACGCGGCCGAGGAAGACCCGCAGAGCGCAGCGGCGGTCAACGTGGGCGGGGTGCAGAACGCAGCGGCGCTCGGTGTGCCGCTCGTCGTGTGGTCGAGCGACTACGTTTTCGACGGCGTCAAACGCTCGCCGTACGTGGAGTCGGATGCACCGGGACCGCTCGGGGCGTACGGCCGCACGAAGCTCCACGGCGAGGCCGCCGCGGGCGGGCGTGCTTGGGTCGTGCGCTCGTCGTGGCTGTACGGCTGGACGTCGAAGAACTTCGTGCGCACGATGCTGCGGCTCGGAGCCGAGCGCGATGAGGTGGACGTCGTCGGCGACCAGCGGGGGGCCCCGACCTACGTCGCGCATCTTGCGGAGGCGACCAAGCAGCTGCTCCAGCTGCCGTACGGTGTCTACCACGTCGCGGGCGCGGGCGACTGCACGTGGGCCGACTTCGCGGAGGCGATCTTCGAGGAGGCCGGCCTCGCGACGCGGGTACGCCGGATCGCCACAGCCGAGTTCGGTGCGCGGGCACCGCGGCCCGCATACTCGGTGCTGCGCAGCGAGAAGGGAGCACCGCAGCTTCCGCACTGGCGCGACGGGCTGCGCGAGTGTCTCGCCCGCCTGTGACGAGTACCCTGTAGTCATGCGCGTGCTCGTGACCGGGGGAGCCGGATTCATCGGCTCGCACTTCGTCCGGCGCCTTGCGGAGCAGGGCGAGGCCGTCGTCGTGCTCGACAAGCTCACCTATGCCGGCAGCCGCGCGAATCTCGAGGGGCTCGTGCACGAGTTCCACGAGGGCGACATCGCCGATCCCGAAGCGGTGGCGCTGGCGGCGCAGGGCTGCGAAGCGATTGTCAACTTCGCCGCCGAGTCGCACGTCGACCGCTCCATTCTCGGCCCGGCCGAGTTCATCCTCACAGACGTGCTCGGGACGCAGGTGCTGCTCGACTACGCCCGCCACCACGCCATGCGGCTCGTGCACGTCTCGACCGACGAGGTATACGGCGACATCCCGCTCGGCGCGCCGGCGTGCGACGAGAGCGCGCCGTTCCGCGCGTCGAGCCCGTACTCGGCCTCGAAGGCAGGCGGCGAGCTACAGGTCTTCGCTTACGTGCGCACGTTCGGCGTCGATGCACTCGTGACGCGTGGTGCGAACACCTACGGCTCGCGCCAGTACCCGGAGAAGTTCCTGCCGCTCTTCATCACCAACGCTCTCGACGGGCTGCCGCTGCCGGTGTACGGCGACGGCAAACAGCGCCGCGAGTGGCTGCACGTTGCGGACCATTGCGCGGCGATCGAGATCGCCCTGCGCAACGGGGCGGCGGGCGAGGCCTACAACATCAGCGGCCAGGAGCGCGAGAACCTGGAGGTCGTCAAGCGCATCCTCGACCTCACCGGCGCGAGCCCGGATCTCGTCCGGCATGTGGAGGACCGGCCGGGGCACGACCGCCGTTACTCCGTCGACTCGTCCAAGCTTCGCGGCCTTGGCTGGGCCCCCAGCCGCTCGTTCGATGCGGGCGGCCTCGAGGAGACCGTCGAGTGGTACCGCGAAAACCGCGAGTGGTGGGAGCCGATCAAGTCGGGCGAGTACCGCCGCTATTACGAAACACAGTACGCCGAGCGCCTGTCGTAGACGGGAAAACCGGGGCAGGCATGCTCCCGCGCGCAGCGAACACGGCCCCAGAAGGCGACCGGTCCGGCCGCTCGTACCGTCATGGAAACGTTCCGTAAAACCTCTGCGGGTGCCGTCGGCACCTCGGCTACCGTGCCCCCCGTGGGTCGTTTTGCCCTGCGGCTCGCCGCAGCGACGCTGCTGCTGCTCGGTGGGCTCGCCTCGTCGATCCTCGCCGCGGAGCTCACCTGCCGGCGTCGCCTCGCTCGAGCCGACGACCGCCGTCTCGACCGTTTCCAGCACGCCGGCGACGACGGGCTCCACGCTGACGAGCCCGGCCCGGTCGGTGCTCGTCGTCAGCGGGCACGGCTGGGGGCATGGGCTCGGTCTCAGCCAGTGGGGTGCCTACGGGTACGCGAAGCACGGCTGGTCGTACGGCAGGATTCTCGCCCACTACTACTCGGGCACGACGCTCGGCGTCGCCAGGAAGGCGACCGTTCGCGTGCTCGTCGCCTCCGGAAAGCGCGCCACGCTCAGTTCCACCGTGCCGTGGACGGTGACGGACGCAACCGGACAGACGGCCAAGCTCGACCCGGGCCCGCTCGTCCTCACACGGGTGCTCACGCTCGGCGCCCAGCCGGCGCTGCAGCCGCCATTCACGTTCGCGTCGACCGTGCCGCTTGCCGTCGGCGGTGTCGCCTACCGCGGCAAGATCGTCGCCTCGAGCGATGGGAAGACCCTCTTGGTGACCGACGTTCTCGATCTCGAGCAGTACCTCAAGGGAGTCGTGCCGATGGAGATGCCGCCGACCTGGTCGCCAGAGGCGCTGAAGGCGCAGGCGGTCGCTGCGCGCTCCTACGCGCTCGCCAACCTGGCGCCGGATCGTGCCTACGACCTGTACGGCGACACCCGCAGCCAGGGGTACGGAGGCGTCGCCGCGGAGACAAGTTCCACGAATGCCGCCGTCGACGCGACCACGGGGCAGGTTGTGCTCTACAGCGGCAAGGTCGCCGACACGCTGTACTTCTCCTCGTCGGGCGGCCGAACCGCATCGGCGCTCGAGGCCACCGGAATCGCCGTCCCCTACCTCGTGTCGGTCTCCGATCCGTACGACACGCTCGCGCCGTACCACGACTGGGGCCCCGTGCTGCTGGACGCGACGAAGGTCGCGAAGACGCTGAAGCTCTCCGCGCCGATCGCCGACGTGCAGGTTGCCGACGGTGCCTCGGGCCGCGTCAGCGCGGTGACGGTGGTGTCGAGTGACGACTCCCAGGTGACGCTGACCGGCAACCAGGTACGCGGCGCGCTCGGCCTCCGCTCGACGTGGTTCACGCCGACGCTGCTCCAGCTGCTGCCGGCGTCGAAGACGATGACCTACGGCGGCGCCGTATCGCTGACCGGTGTCGCACGCGGGGTCGACTCGCTCTCGCTCGAGTCGAAGACGGCAGCCCTGCCGGACTGGACGCCCGCCGGCGACCTCGTGCTCGGCCCCGACGGGTCGTTTGCGACGATTGTCCAGCCGCAGGCGACGACGCAGTACCGCCTCGCCTGGGGTGACGTGCGCGCGGGTCTCGCAAAGATCGCCGTCGCGCCCCGGGTCGATGCGACGGAGACAGCGGCCGGCATCCAGGGCGCAATCGCGCCGGTCATCGCGGGTGCGACCGTCTATCTCCAGCAGCAGAGCGGGACGACGTGGACCACGCTCTCAGCCACGGCCACAGACGGGTCGGGCTCGTGGAGCTTCGCCGGGGTGCTCGCGCCGGGCTCGTATCGCATCCGTTGCGCGCCCGGCCAGGGCCTGGCCGCGGGTGTCTCGCCGACGCTGCTCGCCCAGTGAGACGTCGCCTCGCGGTCGTCGTGGCGCTCGCCGCGCTTGCGCTGCCTGCGGTCGCACTGGCGTTCGACAACCTCGAGCCGCTTGCCTCACACCAGTGGTACCTCGTGTCTGACCACGCGTGGTCGTACTGGCCGACGCAACCCCAGCTCTTTCCGATCAACGTCGCGGTGATCGACTCGGGCATCGACGGCACGCATCCCGAGTTCGCCGGCCAGATCGTCGCTGCGAAGTCGTTCGTCGGCGGCTCGCCGTATCGCGACGACCAGGGACACGGCACGTTCGTCGCAGGTGAGATCGCCGCCAGCCCGTTCAACAACCTGGGCATTGCCGGACTTGCATTCAATGCCCGCCTGATGATCGCGAAGGTGGTGGAGCCTGACGGCACAGTGTCCCTGCCGGGCGAGGTCGCAGCGATCCGCTGGGCCGTCGACAACGGAGCGCGTGTGATCAACCTCAGCCTCGGCGGGGTCCGCGACCCGCTCAACCCGAGCCTCGACACCTACTCGCCGCTCGAGCAGGCGGCGGTCGAGTACGCCTATTCGAAGGGGGTCGTGGTCGTGGCCGCCGTGGGCAACGGCCCGCAGTCGCCGGCCACCCCGTGGGGCTTCGCGCACTATCCGGCGGCGCTGCCGCATGTGATCGGCGTCAGCGCCGTGCGCCAGGACGGCTCTGTTCCGAACTACTCGAACCGGGACGTCATCTACAACGACATCGCCGCGCCGGGGGATGCGATCTTCTCGACGATTCCCACGAATCTCGTCGACCCGAGTGCGGCGTGCGTCAACGAGCCGTACTCGGACTGCGGGCCGTCCGAGTTTCGCGACGCGATCGGCACCTCGTTCGCCGCGCCGCAGGTCTCGGCGGCGGCCGCCCTGCTGCTCGGCCAGAATCCGACGCTGCGTCCCGAGCAGGTGGCGTGGCTGCTCGAGCGGAGCGCCGACGATGCGAATGCGGCGACCGGTTGCGCACAATGTCCGGTGGGGCGCGACATGTACACGGGCTGGGGCACCCTCGATGTCGCGGCTGCGCTCAACCTGATGACGTCGCACCCGTTGCCGGCGGTCGACCACTACGAGCCGAACGACGACGCCGGCCCGTGGTCGCATGCGCTCCCGCCGCTGCCGCGGACGATCGAGGCGACGCTCGACTACTGGGACGACAGCCGCGACGTCTATCGCATCTACCTGCACAAGGGCCAGCGGCTCTTCGCCCGGGTCACGCCGTCTCTGGCCGATTCGGTGCGGATGAGCGTGTGGGCCCCAGGCACGCAGCGGGTCGAGACCCTGAGCGCGCAGCACCTGTTGCTTGCGCAATCGCGCGCCGTCGGGGCCCAGGCTCGGATCGCCTACACGGCGACCCAGACAGGCACGCACTACCTCGAGCTGAAGATCGTCGAGCCGAACTTCGACCCGATGACCTACCGGCTCTCCCTCGCCCGCAGTTAGCCGCCGTTCTCGCGCAGTTCGTCCGGGTGGACGTCGCGCACGACGCGAGCGGGCGAGCCGACGACGAGCTTCCGGGGCGGGACGTCCCTGGTCACCACGGCGCCTGCGCCGACGAACGCCTCCTCGCCGATCTCGACGCCCGGACAGAGGATTGCTCCGCCGCCGACGCGCGCCCCACGGCGAATCGTCGGCCCTTGCATCAGGGCTTTGCGCCGCTCGGTTCGCCCCATGAAGTTGTCGTTCGTCGTCACGACGCACGGTGCGATGAACACGTCCTCCTCGAGTGTCGAGTAGGCCGTCACGTACGCGTCCGCCTGGATACGCGTGCCGGCGCCGACCGTCGTGTCGTTCTCGATCAGAGAGCCGCGCCCGAGGACACAGTTGTCCCCCATGCGCACGCGCTCGCGGATGCACGACTGGTCGCCGACGACGCAGTTCGCTCCGACAGTCGATCCGGCGAACACGATTGCGCCGGTCGAGATCACGGTGCCGTCGCCGATCGTCGCCGGCGGCAGCGGCTCGCGCTTCGCCGTCGAGGCCGCACCGAGTGACGGCTGCTTGCCCACGACTGCGTTCTCGAGCACGCGCACGTGTTCGCCCAGCACCGTCCCGTCGTAGACGATGGCGGAGGGGTGGATCTCAGTCATTGAGTGAGTTCGTCAGCATTTCCAGCGCGCGCACCACGCGGGCGCCGTCGCGTGCGACCTTGCCGCGATCGTGCTGCCCGTCGATCAGCTCGAGAAAATGTGCGCACTCGAGCCGCAGCGGCTCATCGGTGGAGATCTTGGGGATGTAGATGTCGCCCGAGCGTGTCTGCCATTCCCCGTACGTCTCGGCACGCTTCCACGGCGACTTCTCGTAGACCGTCACCTTGCGCTCGAGCTCCATGTCGTCGAACACCACCATCTTCTCGCGTCCGACGACGGTCATCTTGCGCATCTTGTGCGGATCGAGCCATGACAGGTGCATGTGCGCGATCTTTCCGCTCGGAAAGCGCAGGTAGCAGAACACGACGTCTTCGACCCCCGGCGTGAGGAAGTCCCGCCCCTGCGCGGTCGCCACCTCCGGGTCTTCGTCGAGCAGGTGAAGGATCACCGACAGGTCGTGGACGCCGAGTGACCAGAGAGCGTTCTCGTTCGTGCGCACGATGCCGAGGTTCTGCCGGTTGCCGTAGACGCAGAGGACCTCCCCGAGCTCGCCGGTGTCGATCAGCTCTTTCAGCTTCAGCACGCCGGGGTGGTAGAGCAGGAGGTGGCCCGGCATGAGCACGAGGTCGCGGGCGGCGGCGAGCAGGACCAGCTCGTCCATCTCGGCGGCGTACATCGCCGGCGGCTTCTCGACCAGCACGTGCTTGCCTGCCTCGAGTGCCTGCTTCGCAAGTGTGTAGTGCGTCGGTACGGGAGTGGCGACGACCACGGCGTCGACGGAGTCGTCCGCGAGCACCTCCGACAGGTCGGCCGTCACCTTCGCGTAGGGGTAACGGGCCGCGAAGCGGTCACGAAGCTCCGCGTCGAGGTCGACGAGCCAGGCGAGCTCGGCGAGCTCGTCGAAGTTCCGAACGAGATTGGGGCCCCAGTAGCCGAGGCCGGCGACGGCCACTCTGCGCACTAGAGCTTCCAGACCTTGCCGTCGACCTCGTGTCCCTTCGTGGCGTTTCGAAAGTCGACGATCACGTTGCCGCGGCGCACCAGCTCGCCGTAGTCGATCTGAGAATGGTTGGTCACGATCGCGACGCAGTCGTAGGCCTCGGGCTCGAGCGGCGCGGAGGTCATGCCGTCGAACTCGGGCACGAACGGATCGTGGTAGCTGACCTCGGCGCCCGCCTTGCGCAGCAGGTGGATCAGCTTCTCGGCGGGTGTCTCGCGCCAGTCGCCGATGTCCGGCTTGTAGGCAACACCCACGATCAGCACCTTCGAGCCGCTGACCGACCGGTTCGCGCCATGGTTCAGCGCCTGTGAGATCAGCGAGCGGCAGAAGTACGGCATGTTGTTGTTGACCTCGCCGGCCAGCTCGATGAAGCGTGTTGAGAAGTCGAACTCACGCGCCTTCCAGGTGAGGTAGAACGGATCGATCGGGATGCAGTGCCCGCCGAGCCCCGGGCCGGGCTTGAACGAGGCAAACCCGAAGGGCTTGGTCGCTGCGGCATCGACGACCTCCCAGACGTCGATCTCCATCCGGTCGCAGAGCTGCGCCAGTTCGTTGACAAGCGCGATGTTGACCGCGCGGTAGATGTTCTCGAGCAGCTTCGTCAGCTCGGCTGCATCGGGCGTCGACACTTCGTGCACCGTGTCGAGCGCGGACCGGTAGACGTCCGCTGCGGCCTTGGTGCTCGCCTCGTTGATCCCTCCGACCACCTTTGGCGTCGTCTTGGTCGTCCAGTCCTCGCGACCCGGGTCGACGCGCTCGGGCGACATCGCGAGGTGGAAGTCGACGCCCGCCGTGAGGCCCGAGCCGTGCTCGAGGATCGGCTGCACGACCTCGCGAGTCGTCCCGGGCCAGGTCGTCGACTCGAGCACGACAACCTGGCCGCGCTGGAGCACGGGGGCGAGGCTCGCGGAAGCACGCTCGATGTAGGACAGATCGGGCTCCCGCTGGCGCGAGAGCGGCGTCGGCAGCGCGATCAGCACGGCGTGCGCCTGCTTCACGACCTCGTAGTCGGTCGTGGCGACCACGAGGCCCCGGTCGACGAGCACCGCCAGGCGCTCGGAGCTGACATCCTCGATATGGCTGCGCCCTTCGTTGAGCGCAGCGACGATCGACGACTGCACGTCGACGACGAGCACGCGCTGCCCGGCCTCGGCGAAGGTGGCCGCGAGCGGTACGCCGACGTAGCCGGCGCCGATGACGGCGACGTCGTAGAGGTTCGACTCCGGCACGGCGCTCAAGGGTACAGGGCGGCTGCGATGCGCTCCGAGGCATGGCCGTCGCCGTAGAGCACCGGGACGGTGCTCGGGAAGTGGGCGGTGGCGAGCGCCTCGGCCAGCTCCCCGGGCTCGGCGAGCCGGTTTCCTCCCGCGGCGACCGTGTCGACCCACTCGGTCGACGGTCGCAGCGTGACGCACGGCACACCCAGCCAGTAGGCCTCCTTCTGCAAGCCGCCCGAGTCCGTCACCAGCGCGTCGGCGCCTTCGACGAGCGCGAGCATCTCGAGGTAGCCGAGCGGTTCCACCGTCTCGACGTTCGGACCGAATGCGATCCTCTGTTCTGCGAGTGCGAGGCGGGTTCGCGGGTGTACCGGAAAGACGAACCGCCGTTCGGTGTCGTTGACCGCGTCGACGATCTCCCGCAGCCGGTCGCCTTCGGTGTTCGCTTGCCGGTGGATCGTGAGGGCGGTGTACGGACGCTCGTAAGCAGGCTCGCGCCGCCGCGCGATGGGCGCGAAGACCCGGACCGCGTCCGCCATCACGTCGCCGACGACCTCGCGGCGGCCGGGCGCCTCCTCGTGCTCGAGTTGCGCCGCCGAGCGCTCGTCCGGGCAGAGCAGGAGCGCGGCCAGGCGGTCGACCTCGATCCGGTTTCGCTCTTCGGGCATCGACAGGTCGAAGCTGCGCAGGCCCGCCTCGACGTGCGCGACGGGAACCTTGCCACCCGCCGCCTGTGCACCGGCCAGGGTCGAGTTCGTGTCGCCGTAGACGAGGACCCAGTCGGGCCGTTCCCGCTCGATCGCCTCGCGAATCGGCCCCGTCATCGCCTCCGGGTCGGAGGTGCGCAGGTCGAGCCGGTAGGTAGGCTCGGGGATGCTGAGCTCCTCGAAGAAGACCTGCGACATCTCCGGGTCCCAGTGCTGACCCGTGTGCAGCACAATCTCGTCGAGGCCTGCGTCGCGTAGCGCGACCGACAGCGGCGCCGACTTGATGAACTGCGGCCGGTTGCCGACCACGGAGAGGACGCGCGCAGGCTGTTCAGGCACGGCCGCTACGATACGCGGCGCTTCGGGCCGTTAGCTCAGCTGGTAGAGCAGGGGACTCTTAATCCCAAGGTCGTAGGTTCGATCCCTACACGGCCCACTCGTTCAGGCTCTGCCGGAGCTCCGCCGTTGCGAGCGCGAGGACGCTGGGGCCTAGGAGCACGAACGGTGCCTTAGGAGCACGAACGGTGCCTGGCACCGGCCCTGGCGGGGCTCAGCAGGCGTTTTTGCGGTTTCGTCTGTGTTTCGACGGGTTGCGTCACGTTGTGTTCGTTGTCTCGCCGGGACACGTCGAGGCTCTACCGCTTTCGGGAAGCGACTCCGGATCGCGTCTCGCTACACGGAGCTCTTCTTCCTCGACGAGGCAACGGCGTTCGCCGCCGGCCAACTGAACTTACCTAGATCACGCCGCCGGCCAAGCTCTTCGAGCGATTCACCGTGCGCTCGCGGCCGGTGCGCGGATCGAGCACCGCATAGAGCAGGTCGACGACCAGGTTCCCGACGACGACGATGAGCGTGATCACGGACACGACCGCGAGCGTCAAGGGTAGGTCGATCGCCGAGGTCGCTCCGCCCATCGCAAAGACCGACAGTCGTCCGAGACCGAAGATGCCGTACGCCGCCTCGATGTAGACGCACACACCGATCGCCGTGCCGATCTCCATCCCCACCATCGTCAGGACGCGCAGCGCCGCGCTCGGGAGCACGTGCGCGCGCAGGACGCGCGCTTCGCCCGCGCCCTTCGCGCGCTTCGCCCGCGCCCTTCGCGCGCGCGGTGCTCACGAAGTCCTCGTGGAGCGTCTCGGCGACGCTCGTGCGGATCATCCGCGTGTAGAGCGCGAGGAAAAGCAGGGCGAACGTGAGCCAGGGCAGCGCGAGGCGGCCGGCCCAGTCGACCGGCCCGCCGCAGGTGGCACCGGCCCCGGGGAAGAGCGGGCAGTAGCCGCCGATCGGCGGCCACGGCACGCCGAGATGCGCGAACCCCGTCTTGAGCACGCTGCCGAGCACCATCGGGTGCGTGGCGACACCGACGAGCGCGACGATCGAGATCGTCCGGTCGGAGAGCGAGCCGACGCGGCTCCCGGCGAGCGCCCCGAGCGGCACCGAGAGCAACAGCACGAAGAACGCGCCGCCGAGGATGATCGACATCGTCGCGCCGAGGGCCGGGTACATGAACGCCCCGATGGGTTGTTGGACGAGCGTGTTCCCCGGCCGGAGCTGCGCGTCTGTCCACTGACGACCGAGGTTGCCGCCGGCGAGGTGCCAGACGTAGTCGGCGAACTGCACGATCTTCGGCCGGTCGAGACCGAGCAGGTGGTTGGCATTCGAGATCTGGTACGCGGTCAGGTGCTGCGGGGAGTAGAGGAACGTCGCGGGTGTGGACGGGAGCGCCCAGTAGACAATGAACGTGATCGCGATCAGCGTGAGCAGGGTGAACGTTGCGGCGGTCAGCCGGCGCACGAAGAATGCGGCGAGCCGTTTCAGCGCCGGCTCCACGGCTCGATCGCGTGCCGTACGCCCTCGGACACCTGGTTCAGGGCGAGCACGGTGATCAGGATGGCGGTGCTCGGGACGATCGTCTGCCAGATCGTCTGTGTCGTGGTGAACTTCTGGGCCGGGCCGAAGCTGAGCGGCTGGTAGATCGTGCCCCAGGCGGTCGAGAGCAGCGAGCCCCAGGTCGGGGTCGAAGGCTGCACGCCGACGCCGATGAAGCTGAGGCCCACCTCGAGCAGGATGTTCGTCGCCACCGCGACCGCGCTCCACACGAGCAGGGTCGGGATGAGATGCGGCAGCAGGTGGCGGCGCAGGATCCGCCAGTCGGAAGCGCCGATCATGTGGCCCGACTCCACGAACTCGGCGCTGCGCAGCGTCACGAGCTGTGCGCGGACGAGGCGGGTCGGGTAGAAGGACGTGAAGGCGCCGATCAGGAGCGCCTCGGAGGCGACTCCCGACGGCACGAGCCAGCTGTATGAGATGCCGCGCAGAGACGGGCTCAGCTTGGCCGTCGCGAAGACGAGGAAGAGGAGCAGAGGGAAGGCCATCACGGTCTCCGTGAAGCGCGAGACGACCGCGTCGGCGAGGCCGCCGAAGTAGCCGGCGACCGCGCCCACCGGGATCGCGATCAGGAGCGCGATCAGCACGGCGCCAAGCCCGATCTCGAGCGACGTGCGGCCGCCGTCGAGCACTCGGATCAGCTCGTCGCGTCCGAGCGGCCCATCGGCCCCGAGCACGAGCAGCGCCTGGGGCGTTCCCTTCGGTGGCGGCTGGACGACGCCGTAGTCGTTGAGCACGATCTGATCGGTGGCCGGCACGTGCGCCCACGGCCCGACGGGCCGAAGGGATTGGTTCGTCGCGTACGGGAACAGCCGGTCGCCGTTGTGGCCGACGAGCCGTGTCGCGATCGCCCCGCCGAAGAGCGCCAGCAAGATCATCGTCGCGAGCGCCGCGAGCGCGGCGACCGACCAGCGGTCACGGCGTAGCCGCAACCACGCGGACACCCACGGCCCGCGCGGTGCAGCCGCCCCGTCGCCGCACCCCGATTTCATCCGAGTTCGGAGCCTAAGGTCCGAGGCGGCTGATCAGTAGCGGGTGACGCGGCCGTGCTTTTCCCAGGCGACGCGAATCAGTTCGGCCCCCGCCTCGATCAGGCCCGTCTCGGGGCGAGGCTGAGGCGAGGAGCCCCGGCGGATCAGACGCCGCGGCGCCGTCGTGTCCCACGAAAGCCGTTTCATGCGTGCACCTCCTGCGGGTGTCCCGAGGGCGCGGGCGCCCTGGTGATCCGGATGTCCCCTGACACGGTCTTCGCGCGGAGCTCGACGAGTGGTCCCTCTCCGGCGGGCACGTCTCCCGTCGGCTCGAGCTCCGACGAGGTGTCGCCGCTCACGGTGTTGCAGTCGAGGAACACCTTCGATCCCCGCCGCACGCCGATCGTCACGTCTCCCGAAACCGAGTGCGCTGCCACCCTGCCCTGCATCACCGCGCTGTGCCGCTGGTCGCCGCTGACGGTGTTCGCGCTGACGTTGTCGTAGGCCTCGCCGATGGTCAGATCGCCCGACACCGTTGCGACGGTGGCGGCGCCGTGAACGACGTCGACTCCGACGTCGCCCGATGCCGTCTGCACGCTGAGCGTTCCCGTGACCTCGCGAATCCTCAGGTCGCCGCTTGCGCTCTTCAGCGAAGCATTGCCCTCGACGCGGTCGGCCTCGACGTCGCCCGATGCGGTTGCGACATTCAAGCCGCCGGCCGTGCCGCGGACGGCGACGCCGGCGGACTTCGTCTTCGCGCCGACCAGCGAGCCTTGCGGGCAGCGGATGCGGCAGGTGATCCCCGATCGTCCGAACACCACGCCGAAGTTGAAGCCGCCGCGCCTCTGCGGGACGTCGACGACGACCTGCTGCCGTCCTTGGCCTTCCCGGAGCTCGACCCGCGCCTCGTCGGCGAGCCGTTGCGCCTCGTCGTCGTGGGCGATCAGCTCGACCTCGACACGGCCTGCCAGCGTCGGGTCGACGATGACGTCGCCGGCGGCGAGCCGGATGTCCAGCTCGACCGCGCCGGTCACGTCGAATGACTGGTGCATCATGATCCTCCTAACTCTGGGCGTAACCAGAAAGTCGCTTGCCGCTGACCTGGACCGGGCGCGACTCCGTCGCGCGTGCGATCGCACGTAGAAGCCATGCGTTTGCCGAGACGCCCTCATGGGCGGCTGACCGCTCGACTGCGGCCTTGAGCGACTCGGGAAGGCGCAGGCTGATTCGCGCCGAGAGCTCCTCCCCCGCCGCTCCGGCCTCCCCGGGCTCGTCGACGAACACGAGCTCCGGCTCCTGGCCGGCGAGGCGGACCTCGATGTGCCCGGAGGGCAACTTGGACGAGAGCTCCACCGCGGCCTGCGAGAAGAGGTCGAGCAACTTCAGGCGCAGGTTCGATCCGAGTGCGTCGCCGAGCCGGTGGGCCACCTGCGCCGACCGTTCGTCGCCGAGCTCGGCCAGGTTCTGGAGGTCCTGCTGGAGGCCTTCGAGCACGATCGTCAAATTCATGGTGATGTCACTATGACATCATCCACGACATCTGTCAAGCACCGTAGAGACATCAACGACGGGGCAGCGGCTTTCGGCTCGTCCACGCCCCCGTTCCACTAGGCTTCGCGCGGGTGCGCAGGGGATCGATCATTCAGCTCGCCGCGATCGCATTGGTCGCCGGTGCGATTTGCACCGCGGTCGCGCTTGCGATCCCGTGGCTGCCGGTTGCGGCGGGGCAGGAAGCCGTCCGGACCCACTTCACGTACTGGTTCGTGACGATCATCTGCATCGGCGTCTTTTCTGTCGTCGCGGCCGTTCTCACCTACACGGTCTGGAAGTTCCGCGCCGGCCCCGACGACGACTCCGACGGCCCGCCCACGCACGGGAACACGAAGCTCGAGATCGTCTGGACGGCGATCCCGGCAGTCCTCGTGACGGCGATCTCGGTGGTCAGCGCGATCGTCCTCGCCCAGAACGGCCAGGCCGGCCCGAATCCTCTGATCGTGAAGGTCCACGCACAACAGTTCGCCTGGTCGTTCACCTACCCGAACGGGCAGACCTACGGCTACCTGACGGTGCCCACGGGCCGGCACGTGAAGCTCGAGATCACCACGTCCGACGTGATCCACTCCTTCTGGGTGCCCCAGCTCTCGCAGAAGCAGGATGCGGTGCCGGGGATGATCAACTCGATCGTGATCACGCCCACCCGGGTCGGCACCTACCCGGTGATCTGCACCGAGCTCTGCGGGCTTGGCCATGCGCTGATGCGCAGCCATGTCGACATCGTCTCGCCGGCCAATTACGCCGCGTGGGTCGCGACGGGCGGCAAGGCGGCCGGCCCGCCCGGGCTCGCCGTGTTCCAGCAGAACGGTTGCGGCGGCTGCCACACGTTCACGCCTGCGAGCTCGACGGGGACGGTCGGGCCGAACCTCGACAACCTCGCGGCTCTGGCAAAACGGGCAAACCGCGGTACGCTTGCCGCCTTCATCGAGGAGTCGATTGTGAAGCCGTCGGCCTATCTCGAGCCCGGCTATCCGGACGCGATGCCGCACATCTTCGGAACGCAGATCCCGCCCGGCAAACTGAAGCAGCTCGTGCAGTATCTGGCGGCCGGGCCCAAGCAGTGACCGACCTTCACGCCCACACTCACGACGAGCACGCGGCCCCGCCCGCGCCGGCCGGCTGGCGCCGTCTGACCGCAGGGGGCTGGCTGCGTGTCCTCTGGCTGACGCCGCTCTTCTTCGGCTTCGGCCTCGGCCTGCCGGTGCTGCTGCGCTATGCCGCCGGCTGGCACCCGCTCTGGAAGGGCTCCGTCCTCGTTTCCGTCGAGCTCGTCACGACGCCGCTCGGCTTCCTCGTCGCGATCGGCGGGTTCGACTACTGGGCTCACTACGCGAGCGGCCGGCCGACGCGTGTCGATGACCACGCGAGCCACGGTGCGCGCTCGTGGCGCGACTACTTCCGCGTCAACACCGACCACAAGGTGATCGGCATCCAGTACGTCGTCACGACGATCATCTTCTTCTGCATCGGCGGCCTGTTCGCGATGCTCTTCCGCGCCGAGCTCGCCCAGCCGGGCGATCAGTTCTTCAACCCGCAGACGTACAACGTCCTCGTCTCGGAGCACGCGGCGCTGATGATCTTCCTGTTCGTGATCCCGGCGTTCGCCGGGCTCGGCAACTACGTGATCCCATTGATGATCGGCGCCGCCGACATGGCGTTCCCGCGCCTGAACGCACTGTCGTTCTGGCTGTTGCCGGTCGCCGGCACGATGCTCCTCGTCGGCATGGTCACGCCGGGCGGCGGCCCCTCTTCCGGCTGGACGTGTTACGCCCCGCTCTGCTCGCACCAGCCGCTCGGCCAGGTGTTCTTCAACATGGGCGTCCAGTGGGCGGGTGCGAGCTCGATCATGACCGCGCTCAACTTCCTGGTCACGATCATCACGATGCGCGCCCCCGGCATGACCTTCTGGCGCATGCCGCTGCTCGTCTGGGCGAACTTCACCACGTCGTTGCTCGTCGTGATCGCGACTCCGTTCATCGCCGGCTCGCAGTTCTTCGTCATGTTCGACCGCGTGCTGCACATGAACTTCTTCGAGGCCGGCGGCGGCGGATACGTGCTCGGCTACCAGCACATCTTCTGGTTCTACTCGCACCCGGCGGTCTACATCATGATCCTGCCCGGCTTCGGGATCATCAGCGAGGTGATCGCGGTGATGAGCCGCAAGCCTGTGTTCGGCTACCGACTGATGGCCTTGAGCCTGATGGCGATCCTCGTGCTCGGCTTCTCCGTGTGGGCACACCACATGTTCGTCGCCGGCATGGCGGGCTGGCTGCGCGTGCCGATGATGGTGACGTCGATGGTGATCGCCGTGCCGACGGGGGTGAAGGTCTTCTCGTGGCTCGCCACGATGTGGAACGGGCGGATCCGATTCACCACCCCCATGCTGTTCGCGCTCGGCTTCATCTCGATGTTCGTGATCGGCGGTCTCTCGGGCATCTATCTCGCGTCGGTGCCGATCGACATCCACGCGTCTGACACCTACTTCATCGTCGCGCACATCCACTACGTGCTCTTCGGCGGCTCCGTGTTCACGATCTTCGCGGGCATCTACTACTGGTTCCCGAAGATGACCGGGAAGATGTACGACGAGAAGCTGGGGCAGCTGCACTTCTGGCTGACGTTCATCGGGTTCAACCTGACGTTCTTCCCGATGCACTACATCGGCCTGCAGGGGATGCCCCGCCGTGTCGCCGACTACGCGCACCGGTTCGCCGACATCAACCTCTTCATCTCGATCGCGTCGTTCGGGCTCGGCGCCTCCACGCTCGTGTTCCTCTACAACATGGTCAACTCGTGGGCCCACGGCCGCGAGGCCGGCGGAAACCCGTGGCGCTCCCTGACACTCGAGTGGCAGGTCAGCTCGCCGCCTCCGATCTTCAACTTCGACGAGATCCCGCAGGTGGTCGGCAACCCGTACGAGTACGGCACCCCCGGTGCACGACATGCGATTCTCGGCGCGCCGAAGACCGAACCTGTAGGGGCCGACTAGCGGTGGCCCACGTCCTCGTGATCGCGAACGAGACGGTGGCGTCGCAGACGCTGCTCGATGCCGTGCGTGCAGAGGCGGGCAGCGTCGACCGCGTCACCGTCGTGGCGCCTGTGAACGAGCCCAATGAGGGGTATGTCGTCTACGAGGACACGCGCCGAGCGTCGGCCGGCCGCCGGCTCGAGCGGACGCTGAAGGCGCTCCGGGAGGGTGGACTGTCGGCGCAGGGCTTCGTCGTCGAGACCGGGCCCGTGCAGGCGGCGAAAGATGCCCTTGCGCAGCTCGAGCCGGAGATCGACGAGATCGTGGTCGCAACCCACGGCGCCGAGCGCTCGGGCTGGATGCGCCGCGACGTGGTCGGCGAGATCGCGCGCGTCGCCGGCGTGCCGGTCAAACACGTCGTTGTCGAGCCGCATGAGGGCATCGACACGAACGTGCTCGTGGTCGCGAACCAGACGGTCGTCTCCGACGAGCTGCTCGACCGGATCCGCCGGCGCGCGGCCGACGGGCCGGTGAGCTTTCTGATCGTCTCGCCGCAGGGCGACGAGGAAGAGCACGCGGATGCCGATCGGCGGCTGCGGCTTGCCCTGACGAAGCTGCGCGGCGAGGGGATCGAAGCACACGGCCAGATCGTGCATCCCGACCCGTACACCGCGGCCAGGCATGTTGTGAACGACGAGCGCATCGACGAGATCATCGTTTCGACGTTCCCCGGCGAGCGGAGCGGCTGGTTGCGCCGCGACCTCGTGCAGCGGCTCCGTCGGGACACCGGCCTTCCCGTCGACCACGTTGTCTCGCCGGCTCGGCCGGCGTTGGAGCGGGTATGAGCCGTAGGCTCGACGGAGGCGGTAAGGGAGCGGAGGCGCCGGCTCGGCCGGCGTTGGAGCGGGTATGAGCCGTAGGCTCGACGGAGGCGGTAAGGGAGCGGAGGCGCCGGCTCGGCCGGCGTTGGAGCGGGTATGAGCCGTAGGCTCGACGGAGGCGGTAAGGGAGCGGAGGCGCCGGCTCGGCCGGCGTTGGAGCGGGTATGAGCGCGGCTGCCGAAGCACACCCCCACCACGGCCCGCCGCCGGTCCACTACAGCTCGCGGGTCTCTCCGTCGGTGCTCGGGATGTTCCTGTTCATCGCCTCGGAGATCATGCTCTTCGGTGCGTTCTTCACGGTCTACTTCTTCGACCGCGTGGTGAACCACGGAGTCAACGGGCATTGGCCGCCAGACGGCTTTCACCGGCCGGCATTCGTTGCGGGCGTCAACACGGTGATCCTCGTCTCCTCGAGCTTCACGATGCACTGGGCGGACTCGTCGATCAAGAAGGGCAACCGCAACGGCCTGCGTGCCGGCATGGTGCTGACCTTCCTGCTCGGCCTGACGTTTCTGCTGACCCAGGTGATCGAGTATCACCGCATCGGCTTCAACACCAGCGACACGTCCTTCGCTGCGACGTTCTTCGGCCTCACCGGGCTGCACGGCGCCCATGTGTTCATCGGCCTGACGATCCTGGGCGTGATGACGATCCGCTCCTTCCGCGGCCACTTCTCTCCGGAACACCACCACGGAATCGAGCTTGGCGGGATCTACTGGCACTTCGTCGACGTGATGTGGATCGTCGTGTACGTGACGGTCTACCTGCTCTAGGCAACCGCTGTGCGCAATCCCTTCCGGAGCGAGGCAGATGCGTTCCGGTTCGTCTGGCTGACGATCGGCTACTTCGCACTGATCGTCCTCGGTGAGGCGATCAGCACCTGGGTCGGCGTCTCGGTGTTCGTCGTGCTCACGGCCGGCGCGCTCTGGGTGCTGTTCGGCCGTAAGACACCAAAGCTCCCCGCATCCAAGGCGCCTGCGAGCGCTCCGCCGGTCGAGCACCGCATGCTCGTCGTCGCGAACGAGACGGTCGGAGGCATGGAGCTGCTCGCTGAAATCCGAACCCGCGCGGCCGGCCGCAGTGTCACCGTTCTGGTCGTGTGCCCCGCGCTCAACTCCTCGCTGCGCCACTGGGCCTCCGACGAGGACGACGCGCGAGCCGCCACACTGGAGCGACTCGACCGAAGTATCGCGGCGATGCGTGCGGCCGGCGTGGATGCGGCCGGAGTGGTCGGCGACGGCGATCCGATCCAGGCAATCGACGACGCGCTGCGCACGTTCGGCCCCGACGAGCTCCTGATCTCGACCTATCCGGCCGGCCGCTCGCACTGGCTCGAGCGCGGGGTGGTGGAGCGCGCACGCCGGCGCTTCGATCTGCCGCTCACGCATGTCGTGGTCGATCCCGACGGCGCCGATCCGCACTGATCATCGAGCCGGTAGATCCGTTGCCGCTACGCGGCGAACTGCGCGAAGTGCACCGTGCCGCGCTGGGCGTGGGGGCGCTGTCCGACGAATGGGCGCAGCGCCGCCTGCCGGCGCACGCCGAGCGGGACGACTTCGTGTTTCTCGTCGCCCGTGAAGCAGGCGAGCTGACGGGCTTTGGCTACGGCTTCACCGGGGCCCACGGACAGTGGTGGACGGATCGGGTCGCCGCAGCGCTCGACGCCGGCCAGCGGGCGCAGTGGCTCGACGTGCCGCACTTCGAGATCGTCGAGTTGCACGTGCGCCCCGCCTGGCAGCGGCGCGGCGTCGGTAGCGCGCTGCTGGCGCAACTCCTCAGCCGCCAGCCGCACGACCGGGCGCTTCTCTCCACCCAGACCGCCTCGCGCAAAGCGCGGAACTTCTACGCGAAGAACGGGTGGTCCGAGCTCGCAGCCGTCGACTTCGGCACCGCGTACCCGGCGTACCTCGTGCTCGGAAAACGCCTCGCGCCGTAGGCGAGCCGCCTCGCCGAGGCTCTGCTACTTGCCGGCGACGCTCGAGACGTACGCCGCGACCGCCTGGATCTGCGCGGCGGTGAGTCTGCTTCGGAACGGCGGCATGATCGCCCCGCCGTTTGTCACCTGGCGAACGATCCGGGCGACCGCCGGCTTCAGCTGGTCGAGATTCGGGCCCGTCGTGCCTGTTGCGCCCGCGTCCTTCAGCGTATGACAGCCGGCGCAGCCGGCGGTCGTGAAGACCTGCTTGCCCGCTGCTACGGACGGTCCGCCGCTCGCGGGCACCGTCGTGGTCGTGCTCGCGGTCGTGCTGGTGGCCGTCGCGGGCGGTGTCGACGTTGCAGCCGTGACACCACAGTTCGGGTTGCCCGAGCACTTCGCGATGTAGAGCGCGATCGCGTCGGCGTCGGCGCCCCGGACGAGGTTCGTCGGCATCGGCGCCTCCGCGTAGGCGATCTGGCCGCGCACGATGTCGGCCATCGTCTGCTCCGAGAAGCCCTGTGTCTTGTCCGAGGAGAATGCGTTGTCGAGATTCGGACCGATCGTGCCCTGCGCCTTGGCGTCGGCGAGTGTGTGGCACGAGGCGCACTTCGCCTGGAAGAGCGCCTTCCCGAGGCTGGGGTCGCCGGAGGTGACGCGTCCGACGGCGCCGCAGCCCGACGCGGCGAGCGCGACGAGGAGAACCGCAGCTGGTGCGAGGAAACGGCGCAGGGTCAGAGGAGGAAGGGCGGTTGGGAGGTGCCGTCGGCCGGCGAGCCCGCACGGGCGCTCTCGGTCGGTTGCTCGGTCGTGATCTCGAAGTTCATCGGTGCCCCCCGGGTACGTCGGTGGCAGGCGGCCTGCCGCGTGAGTCTAACCGGCGCCCGTGGACGTGGTGGTGGGTGCGACCTGTGATTTGAGGCTCTTCAACGTCTGCTTCACCTGTGGGGCGAGCGGGTCCGTAGGAGCGAGCTTGAGGAAGGTCGTGAAGGCCGCGATCGCCGTTGGGGTGTCCTGGGCTGCCTGGGCTGCCTGCCCGAGCTGAATCTGCGTGGTCGCGTCGCTCGGGTTGAGCGCCACGAGCCTCTTGAAGGTTGCCTCGGCGCTGCGCTGGGCCGACTGGTAGTTCGAATACGCCGTTGTCTGCGCGGTCGAGGCGATCGTCGAGACCGCAGTGGAGATCGGGTCCTGTAGCGCGGTCGGGTCGTTGAACGCCTTGCCGAACGGCGTCGTCGAAGGCGGCGCAAACAGCGCACCGGGCGGTGTCTGGGCCGCTACCTGCTGCTGCGCAGCGGCGTAGTCGCTCGCGTACGAGTTGGCGAGTGTCGAGTATTCGGAGGCGAGCTCGGCGAGCGCGCCGTTGTCCTTGGGGCGCAGCGCCGTATAGCGCTCGAGCGCCGTGATGGCGTCCTGCGTGAGCTGCTTTTGCTCGAGCGCGGTTGCGAGGTCGCGCCAGGCCAGCGGGTCCTGCGGGTGCTTGGCTGCGTTCGACTGCAGCTTGGAGATCGAGGTGCCGCCCGAGCTGCCGAAGCTGAACGCGTTCTGCAGAGCGCTTGAGATGCCGCTCGAGCCGGAGCCGACGCCGAGGAACACGAAGGTGAGCATGAACGCAACGGCGAGGAAGACATAGGCCCACTTGGCGTGGAGCCGCAGGCGCACGAAGAAGAGCTCCTCCTGCCACTGCGGCGCCTTCTGCTTGCGGGCAGGCGCCTCTACCGCCTTGCGGTGAGCATTCTGCGCCGGGCGGCGCTTGCGGTGCTGCGTACCTCTTGCCACTTGACCGTGTCTTCTCTCCTGTAGCGGGCTTCGCCGTCGACGATCGTCTCGAGCACTCGTTCCGGCGAGCCGCCGAAGACGACGGCCGCCGCGGGATCCTCGACCGGGTGGTAGGGGCTTCCCGCGAGCGACACGACCGTCAGGTCGGCGCGCTTGCCGGGGCTCAGCGTACCCACCCGGTCGTCGAGCCGCAGCGCGCGGGCGGCACCCACGGTCGCCATGGCGAGTGCCTGCGAGGCGCTCAGCGCGTCCGCGCGGCGCGCGCGCGTGCGCGCCAGGTAGATCGCCGCTCGCAGCTCGTCGAACATGTCGAATGACGGTGTCGAGGCGGGCGAGTCGGTGCCGAGTCCCACACGCAGACCCGCCTCCCGCAACAGCGCAACCGGCGCGCCGGCGCAGCCGAGCAGCGCGTTCGAGCGCGGGCAGTGCGCGATGGGAACGTCTCGTTCGGCGAGCAGCGCTATCTCGCGCTCGTCGACCTCGACGCAATGGGCGCAGAGCAGATCCGGGCCGAGCACCGGCTCGAGCGTCGCCACTGCCCGGAGCCCCGTCGGCGGCACGAGCAGCGGGCCCAGCGCGGCCAGCGGTCCCGTGCCGTGCTCGAGCCACTCGTTCTCGCCGGAGCTTTCAGCGAGGTGCGTGCCCACGGGGATGCCGAGCGAGAGGCAGTAACGGTAGGTGTCGAGCGAGCACGTGTAGGGCGCGTGGGGCGAGACGCCGACGGTCACGAGCCCGCCCTCCTCGACACGTGCGCGCTTTCGCTCGAACTGGCTCCGCGCCTCGCCGGGGTCGCTCCCGAACACCTCGAGGTAGACGATCGCCCGCAGGCCGAGCTCGCGTGCAGCTGCCACGGCTGCTCCTGAGAAGCTGTAGTCGCCCGTCGTCGTGATGCCGGAGCGCAGCGAGTCGAGTGCGCCGCTTCGCGCGAGTGCCAGCATGTCCTCCGGGCGCAGGCGGTTCTTGCGCTCGACGTGCGTCGCGATCCACGGGCCGAACGGCAGGCCGTCACCGAAGCCGGCATACATGGCGTATTCGAGGTGCGAGTGGGCGTTGACGAACCCGGGCACGATCACCGCGTCGGCGAAGTGGCGGCCGGCACGGCCGGTGCTCACCTCGACGACCTCACCGTCCTCGAAGCGGACGAGGCCGTCCTGCACGGGCGGCCCGTCGAGCGGCAGCACCCAGTCGGCAGAGATCGCGCTCAAGTCTCGGCGGGTGAGGTCTCGGGCCGTCCTGCGCGCCGCTCGAGCAGTACGGAGACCCAGATCGAGGCCTCGTAGAGCACGAGCAACGGGATCGTCTCGAGCGTGGTCGTCACCGGATCGACGCCCGGCAGGGCGACTCCGATGCAGCAGACCACGAAGTAGCCCACGCGGCGGCTCCGGCGCAGCTTCGCCGTCGAGAGGACGCCGATCCGCGTCAGACCGACCACGAAGAGCGGTAGCTCGAAGACGATCGCCATCGCGATCAGCACCTTGGCAGCGAAGCTGATGTAGTCGCGGGCCCGGATCAGGGTCGTGTACTGGCCGCTGTCGTAGTGCGCAAGGTAGTGCGACGCCGCGGGCAGGGCGAGCTCGTAGCCGAAGACGATCCCGATCGCGAGCAGCAGGCCGGAGATGAGGACGAAGATGCGCAGCATGCGCTCGTGCGCGGGGTCGAAGGCCGGTAGGAAGAACGCCCACGCCTGCCAGAGGATGACCGGGAGGGAGACGAGGAAGCCGGCGTAGACCGACAGCCACATCGAGGTCATGAAGGGCTCGCCGATCGTCAGCGTCGTCAGGTGCCTGTGCCCCTTCGGGAGCTCGAGCTCGAGTGCGTGGATCAGCCGCTGGTGGAAGATGTAGGCGACGACAAAGCCGACGAACACGGAGCCGATGCACACAAAGAGCCGCTGGCGCAGCTCTTCGAGGTGGTCGACGAGCGTGGCTTCCTCGCCGTGCCCGAGGCGACGCGGCAGGCGGAGCCGGCGCATGTGCGGCTAGCCGACGGTCTCGTTTTCGCGGGCTTGCACCGGAGCGGCCGCGTCTTCGGTCCCGGCCGGGAGCTGGGACGGCTGCGGGGGCTCCGGCTTCGTCGGCTCCATCTTCGTCACGCCGGTGACCGAGTCCTTGAACTCACGCATGCCCGAGCCGAGCGACCGACCGATCTCCGGCAGCCGCTTGGCGCCGAAGAGCAGGAGCGCAACGAGGAGCAACAGGATGATCTCTGGAGCACCGATGTTTCCCATGGGAGCAGCGTATCAGCGGTCGGTGCACCGGGGAAATGCGGGCGCGGGGGTGGCCTCGGCTACGATGAGCAGCACGACGGAACGGGCGAACCCGCCTGTCTGAAGCAAGCCCCCAGGAGTCGCGAAATACCCATGGCAACGCTCGAGTTGAAGAAACTGCACGTCGCCCTCGAAGACGGGACCGAGATCGTCAAGGGCGTCGACCTCACCGTCTCGTCGGGTGAGGTGCACGCGATCATGGGGCCGAACGGCTCCGGCAAGTCGACGCTCGCGTACGCCGTTGCCGGCCATCCCGCCTACCAGATCACCGAGGGGCAGATCCTGCTCGACGGTGTCGACATCACCGAGGCGGGCGCCGACGAGCGCGCGCAGGCGGGCCTCTTCCTCGCGTTCCAGTATCCGCACGCCATTCCCGGCGTCACGGTGACGAACTTCTTGCGGCAGGCGATGAACGCCGTGCGCAAGGCGAGAAACGGCGGCGTCGACAGCCCGATGCCGGTGCCCGAGTTCCGCAAGCTGTTCCTCGCGAAGATGGATGACCTGAAGGTCAGCCGCGAGCTCGCCTCGCGCTACCTGAACGACGGGTTCTCGGGCGGCGAGAAGAAGCGCGTCGAGATCCTGCAGATGGCGATGCTCCAGCCGAAGATCGCGGTGCTCGACGAGACCGACTCCGGGCTCGACATCGACGCGCTGAAGATCGTCGCAGAGGGCGTGCAGAAGCTCGTCGGCCCCGAGATGGGGGCGCTCGTGATCACGCATTACAACCGCATCTTGAAGTACATCACCCCAGATTTCGTACACGTGTTCGTCGATGGGAAGATCGTCGAGGAGGGCGGCCCCGAGCTCGCAGAGAAGCTCGAGGTCTCCGGGTATGTCCAGTGGGAGAAACCGAAGGAAGAGGCAGCCTGATGGCACAGACCGAATCCGAGATTGTCCAGGGGATCGGTTCCGACTACGGGGCCAAGTACGGGTTCTCGAACCCGGACGAGGCGAAGGACTACTTCTTCAAGAGCGGACGCGGCCTCTCGCACGAGCTCGTCGACGCGATCTCGGCGCACAAGGGCGAGCCGCAGTGGATGAACAAGTTCCGCCACCGGTCGCTCGACTACTTCCTCGCTCGGCCGATGCCCACCTGGGGTGGGATGCCGTCGCTCGCCGAGATCGACTTCGAGAACATCTACTACTACATCAAGCCGACCGAGAACCAGGCCGAGTCGTGGGAGGACCTGCCCGCCGACATCAAGGACACCTGGGACAAGCTCGGCATTCCGGAGGCGGAGAAGAACTACCTGGCCGGCGTCGGTGCCCAGTACGAGAGCGAGGTCGTCTACCACAAGCTGCAGGAGCACCTCACCGCGCAGGGCGTGATCTTCCTCGACACCGACACCGCGCTCCGCGAGCACGAGGACCTGTTCAAGCAGTACTTCGGGACGATCATCCCGCAGAACGACAACAAGTTCGCGGCGCTGAACAGCGCGGTCTGGTCGGGCGGCTCCTTCATCTACGTGCCGCCGGGCGTTCGCATCGAGCTGCCGTTGCAGGCCTACTTTCGCATCAACGCGGAGAACATGGGCCAGTTCGAGCGCACGCTGATCCTCGTCGACGAGGATGCGTACGTGCACTACGTCGAAGGCTGCACGGCCCCGATCTATTCGACCGACTCGCTGCACTCGGCGGTCGTCGAGATCGTCGTCAAGAAGGGCGGCCGCTGCCGCTACACGACGATCCAGAACTGGTCGAACAATGTCTACAACCTCGTCACCAAGCGGGCCGTCGCGGAGGAGAACGCGACGATGGAGTGGGTCGATGGGAACCTCGGCTCGAAGCTGACGATGAAGTACCCGGCGATCTGGTTGACCGGCAAGGGGGCGCACGGCGAGGTGCTGTCGATCGCGTTCGCCGGCAAGGGCCAGCACCAGGACGCGGGCGGCAAGTGCGTGCACGTCGCGCCGAACACCACGAGCGTGATCACGTCGAAGTCGATCTCGAAGAACGGTGGCCGGGCCGGCTACCGCGGCCTGCTCGAGGTCGCCAAGGGAGCGCACGGCTCGAAGTCGAAGGTCGTCTGCGACGCGCTGATCCTCGACGAGGACTCGCGCTCCGACACCTACCCGTACATCCGCATCGACGAGAACGACGTCGACATCGGTCACGAGGCGACGGTGTCGAAGATCGGCGAGGAGCAGCTCTTCTACCTGATGTCGCGCGGCCTGTCGGAGTCCGATGCGTCGGCGATGGTTGTCAGCGGCTTCGTCGAGCCGATCACCAAGGAGCTGCCGCTCGAGTACGCGGTCGAGATGAACCGCCTGATCCAGTTGCAGATGGAGGGCAGTGTTGGCTGACGGTGGTGTCGGTTGAAAGTCGAACGGACCGACTTCATCTCGGTGCCCGTCACCGACATGGAACGGTCGAAGCAGTTCTACGGTGAGACGCTCGGTCTCGAGCAGGTCAGCGACGGCGGCTTTCCCGAGTACCAGCTCGGTGAGAACCTCAGTATCTACCTGCTCGACATGAAGAGCATCGGCTCCGAGTTCACGGCGCCGCACACCGCTTCGATCGCGCTGCGCGTAGCGGACGTCGAGGAGACGCGCCGCGAGCTCGAGGCGAAGGGGATCGCCTTCGAAGGGGACACCTTCGACACGACGGTGTGCCACATGGCTCACTTCCGCGATCCCGACGGCAACGTCTTCATGCTGCACCGTCGCTACGCGCCACCGGCATGACCACGCTCACCCGTAGTGACGCCGCGAAGCGGTTCGCAGAGTTGCCCCTGCCGTCGACCTCGGACGAGCACTGGCGCTTCACCGACCTGCGCGGCTTCGACCCGCAGGAAGTGTCGAACACCGGCCCGGTGTCGGACACCGGGCCGGCGCTCGATCTCGACGTCGCCGGCCGCGTGCGCGTGACCGAGAACGGGATCGAGATCCTCTCCGCGCCGGAGGGCGTCCGCTTCGAGCTGCTGTCCGCTGACTACGAGGCGACGCTGATCCCCGACGACGACAAGTTTGCGCTCGAGAACCTCGCGCGCTGGCAGCACGGCCTGCTCGTGCACGTGCCGAAGGGCGTCGAGGTGGAAAAGCCGCTGTACGTGCAGGTGACCTCGAGCGGCGGCTCCCTCTTCTGGCGCATGGTCGTGATCGCCGACGAGGGCGCGCGCTTCACGCTGATCGAGGATCTCTCGTCTGCGAGCGACGACACCGTCGCCTACACGAACGCCGTCGTCGAGTTGTTCGTGCACCCCGCCGCGAAGATCGAGTATGTCTCGCTGCAGAACCTCTCACGCGAGACCTGGCATTTCGGCCGCTACAAGGCATGGCTCGAGCGCGACTCGGAGCTCGACTGGGTGATCGGCGGGTTCGGTTCCAAGCGAGGCAAGGTGTGGATCGAGAACGACCTCGCCGGGCAGGGCGCGACCTCGCGGGTCACGGGCGCGTACTTCGCAGACGGCGATCAGCACCTGGACTACGACACCTTCCAGGAGCACATGGCGCCGAACACCGAGAGCGACTTCGCGTTCAAGGGCGCCCTGCGCGAGAACGCGAGCGCCGTGTGGCGCGGGATGATCCGTGTCGAGGAGGGTGCGCAGAAGACAAACGCCTACCAGGAGAACCGCAATCTCCTGCTCTCCGACAAGGCGCATGCCGATTCGATCCCCGGGCTCGAGATCATGGCCAACGACGTGCGCTGCACCCACGGCGCGACACTCGGCCGGATCGACCGCGAGGAGCTCTTCTATCTGATGGCGCGCGGTCTCTCCCGCGCCGAGGCCGAGCGGCTGATCGTGCGCGGCTTCTTCCAGGACGTGCTCGACCGCATCGAGCTCGAGCCCGTGCGCGAGGCGCTCGGCGCCGCGCTCGAGGCCCGCATCCCGCAGGCCTGACCATCTAGAGGCTTGATGTGAGTTAGCGGCTGTCGTGGGCGGCGAGGGCTCGTGCGGGGCGCCCGGTGAGGGTGTTGAGCAGGATGCCGAGCGTCAGGGCGAGCAGGCGTTGCGCGATCCGTTGTGCGAGCCCGCGCGGTGTCCGGGCGAGATGCCGCTCGAGA
>Ga0307372_10001222_pt1 | contig 45181 bp, 45 predicted proteins | sample OX1MG_FD_202533 | JGI IMG/M metagenome (GOLD analysis project Ga0307372, IMG submission 202533) | Soil microbial communities from Risofladan, Vaasa, Finland - OX-1 | ecosystem: Environmental > Terrestrial > Soil > Coastal area > Acid sulfate soil | place: Finland: Risofladan, Vaasa | collected...
GGCAGCCGCGGCCGCCATCCTCGCCGGCGACGGCTGCGACCAGGGCGTCGAGGGTGTAGTCAGTACCGCCGAGGAAATCCGTGTCGCACCATTGCGAGCATGAGCCCGGACCGCGCGATCGATCTTCTAGCCGCCCTGACCATAGGTTGCAGCCGGCGAAGCGGCAGAAGATCGCGGCGCGGCCGGCGTTCGCCCCCTCGCCCTGGAGCGAGTGGAAAATCTCTTTCACGCGGTAGCTCTTGGCCATGGCAGTTCACGAAGCTTATCGCCAAACAGCATAGCACTGCGGCCCGGTCGTTCGCTCGCGGCCTCGCCAGCGGCCCGGCCCGCGGCGATTCCGTGCTCCCGCTGACACCGGGCAGGAGGCAGAAAAACAAAGGGGCGCAGCCGGACATTCCGGCTGCGCCCCTTCCACGATTTGCGGGTGAACTGACTACCAGCGATCGCGCTGACCGCCACCGCCACCGCCGCGACGGCCACCGCCGCCGCCGCCCGGACCGGTGCTCTCGCGCGCATGGTCAATCTTGATCGTGCGGCCCTTGAAGTCAGTGCCGTTAAGGCTCTGTACCGCCTTCTCTGCAGATTCCTCGTCGGCCATCTCGACAAACCCGAATCCGCGGGATTGTCCGGAGAACTTGTCGCTGACCACGACGGCCTTCTCGACCGTCCCGACCCGGGAGAAGTACTCGCTGAGGTCATCCCCGGTAACCGAAAACGGCAGGTTACCTACATACAGCTTGCTGGGCATCAAAAGCCCTCCTCATGAAATTGTCGATCGTCAGAAGCTCTCAGGGCAAGAAACCTGCGAATCTAAAAAAAGGCGGGTAAGACATCCTGCGGCATCGAGCTGACCTCGGCGAGCATAACGCGGCATCAAAATCATGTAAAGGCGAACTGCCCAAAGCTGCGATTCGATGAAGTAATAAAGCGTGCATGGTGCGGTGCAGCGATGCCGGCGAATCATTGCGCGCATAAAAGCGGCCATGACTGAGTAACACCAGCCCAAAGCGGCCGTGTGGAGCAATCAACACCGGCGCGAGACCCGGCGCCCGATCGCGGACCATCGCCCACACCTGACCCGGCACCAGCACGTAGCCGGGCGGTGCGTCGCCGAGCCGGCCGTGGATCGGCGTGACGTAACGATCGAGATAAAAGACCAGCGGGGCGAGGTCCGCTCTGAACCCGTAGGCGTACAGCGGCTCGCGCGGCCCGACCGTGCGATCGATCATGGTCGCCGCGGCCCGATATGACTGGCCCGCGCATTCACGCTGCTCGTGCCATGGAATGTAGAGGAAGTTGAAGATCACCATGCTCGCGCAGGCGATCGCGAGGGCGGCGCGGGCGAAGCGTCCCGCAAACCGCTCGCCCAGCGACTCGAACCACCACGCGATCATCACCGCCGAGGCCGGCCACAGCGGCAGCAGATAGGAGCGACGTTTGTAGGCCGCGAGCGAGAAGAACACCACGGTTACGATCCAGAAGATGGCGAGCAGGCGCAGCGCGTCGCGCCGGCGCGCGGCCGCCTCCAGTGCGGCCGGTTCGGCCGCGACGTCGGTCGCCGGCTGGCGCACGCGCAGCGCAAAGAACATCGCGAACGGCGCGATCAGGCTGAGCGGCCCGGAGTTGAGCAGCAGCGGCTTGAGGTAATACCACGGCGGCATCGCACCGAGCGTGCCGATAAAGCGCCCGAAATTCTCGCTGCTGAGCTGGCGGTTCAGAAAGCTGTAGCGGCCGGCGAAGAAGCAGGCCAGATACCAGCTCGCGCCGATCGCGATCGCGAGCACGGCGGGTCCGGGGATGAACCAGCTCCAGAGCTCGCCGAAGCGGCGTTCGGAGACCATGAAGATCGCGATCGCCAGCCCCGGCAGCAGCATCCCGACCGGTCCCTTCGCGAGCACCGCCGCTCCCAACGCCGCCGCGAACAGATATCGCAAAGGCCACGCGCCCCGCGCCGGCGGCCGGCCCCGCGCCGGCATCCACCATAGAAAGCTCAGCAGCGCCAGGGCTTCGCAGCAGGTGAGCACCATGTCGACACGGCCCATCCGCGCGATTTCGATGAATTGATACGAACCGGCGAGCACCAGGCCGGCGAGCAATCCCGCCCCCGCACCAAAGCGGCCCATCGCGAAGGCCATCACCAGGATCGCGGTCGCGAGGGCATAGAGCACCGACGGCAGGCGCAGGTTGAAGGCGGTGACCCGATGGATCCCGAACAGGCGATCGATCGCGAGCGCCGTCCAGTGAAATAGCGGCGGCTTGTACATCGGGGTTCCGCCCTGCCCGGTCGGAAACAGCACCTGGCCACGTTCGACCATGTCCTGCACGAAGACGCCTTCGATCGCCTCGTTGGTGCCGCAGACGTCTGCGCCGCAAAATCCGCTGCGCATGAAGCGCACCACCGGATTGGCGACCGCGACCTCGCACGGCCCCGAGCCGAGCTGATGCAGCGTGATCATCAGGATCACCAGCAGCAGCGAGAAGATGGCCGGGATTTGCAGCCGGTGCGGGATAGCGGTCGTGCCAGTGGTCGGCGGCGCAGTCATCGCGAGCCTCTCAGGCGAGCTCGAAGCGGAAGATATTGAGGCGTTCGCGCCGGCCGCGGTCGTAGCCGCGCCATTTGGCCGCGGGAACCTCGGCCGACGTGATGCGACGAAACTTCAGGCGGGCGAAGAAGCGGCCCGCCCGCTCCTCGCTGGTGCAGGCAAAGGCGTAGCGCAGGCCACGCGAGCGCGCCTCGTTGAGAACCTCCTTGACCAGTTCCGCTGCCACCCCTTCGCCGACGAAGCGGGTGAGCGTATAGAGCGCGGTGATTTCGCCGGCGCGTTCGCGCCGGTAGGGCTCGGTCAGCAGCGAGCAGACCCCGGCCAGATGCTCGTCGCCGACCCGATAGCCGAAGCATGATGGCAGCAGTGCGGCGCGTTCCTGGGGCGAGCGCGGCAGCAGCACGCCCTCGCTCTGGCCGCGTTCGATAAGCGCCTCGACCTCCTCGAAGTCATCGATCGAGATCGGCCGCACCGAACCGTACTGGCGCTCGGTCAACAAGGTGCCGGTGCCGACGAAGCTCAACAGCTCCTCGTATACGCCGCGCGGCGAAGCCAGGTTGACCGAGCCGACGCCGTCGCCCAGGGCGCGGGCGGCGGCACGCAGGATTCCGCGGCGCAGCGCCGAGCGCTCGCGCCTGAGCATCCGCGGGATGCGGCGCAGCTCGAGGAATGAAAGTCGTTGCCCGTCGCGCTCGGTGAGTCCGCCCTGGCGATCGAGCAGGATCAGCTTGAAGACCCGCAGCCGGCTGGCGAGCTCCTGGGCGAAGATCGTCAGGTCCGCCGGATCCTTGGCCGCCACGCCCGCGACCACGATCGATCCGGCGCGCAACTCCTGCCAGATGGCGGCCACGGCCGCATCGGGCGGATAGGGACGTGAGCGCAAGCCGCGCGCCGGATCGAACACCGGCGGCGCTCCTGCCGGCGCCATCCGGCCCATCCGCGCCAGGATCTTCGCCATCGCCTGATGCGAGACGATCACGATGCAGCGGACGTGGTTGCGCCGGAGCTCGCGCAAGGTGCGGAGCAGCGAATGGAGATCGGGGGCGCTTTCGCCGGCCGGCGGGATCAGCGCGAACAGCAGACTCTTGCCGTAGAATTCCTCGAGATAGAAGGTCTTCTCGGTGAATTCGGCGCGCATGGCGCGCTGGGCGTAAGCTACGGCCATGTTAGCGGCTGTCACACCTGAAGGCTGAAGCGATATGTAATGAACCGCGGCTGGCGTTCCGGATGGCTCGGCACCGGCTATGGCTTGGCGGCTCCGGAAGCCGTCGCCTCGGCGTGGGCGTGGATAGCGACCAGTCCGGGATGGCGTGAATCGACGATCTCCTTGAGCGTGGTCTGCGAGAACACCTTGAGCAGCACGCGCTGCCCTTCCTCCCATACCCGGTACATCCGGCAGGCCGGCTGCAGCGCGCAGATGCTGGAACCGTCGACGCAGATGTTGAGCGTGATGGGACCTTCGACCGCCTCGATGATGTCCTTGAAGGTCACCAGCTCGGGGTCCCGCGCCAGCTCATAGCCGCCGCCGGGGCCGCGATGGGAGCGTACCAGCCCGCCGCGCATCAGATCGCGAATCACTTTTTCCAGGAAATACTTCGGGATCTGCTCGCGCTCGGCGATTTCGATGCCGCGCGCCACTCCGCCCGGCCGGTCGGCAAGGTGAATCATGGCCCGCAGCGCATACTCGATTCTGCGCGGTATCTGCATCAGGCTCATGACTGACCTCCCGCCACGGCCGCGAGGCCCTGGCGTTCGCCCAAAATTCGCTCGACGTACTTGGCGATCATGTCGCTCTCGATATTAACCGGCGCGCCGGGTTGCCGATGGCCAAGCGTCGTCATCCTGAGGGTATGCGGGATCAGCGCGCAGCGAAAGCGCCTCCCGTCGATAGCGAAGACCGTGAGACTGACGCCGTCGATCGCCACCGATCCCTTCTCGATCAGATAGCGTGCCTGTTCGGCAGCAACCTCAAAGGTGAACAATCGCGAGTCGCCCTCGGGCTCGATCGCAACCACCCGGCCGACGCTGTCGACATGGCCGGAAACCAGATGGCCGCCGACCAGCTTGTCGAGCGTCAGGCAGCGCTCCAGGTTGACCGGGTCGCCCGCCGCGAGCCCGCCGAGCGTCGTGCGCCTGAGGGTCTCGGCCGAGACGTCCATCGCGATCGTGCCGCGGCCCTTCTTGATCACGGTCAGGCAGGCGCCATTGACCGCGATCGAGTCGCCAATCTTGAGGCGGCTCACCGGCAGGGCAGTGCGAATCGTGACGACCGCACCCTGTTCGGAGCCGCGCCGCGACTCAATCGTGCCAAGATCCTCGATGATGCCTGTGAACAATAGATTCTGCCCGCCGAATTTCGTTAAAAAACCAGAAAAATCATATCTTTTTGCCTACCGGGTCCGCAACTGCGGTCGCCGCGGCTTGCGCTGGCGCCGATGCGCGCCGAACTTGCCGCGCACCGGATAGCGTGCGGATAATCGCCGTGATGGGTACCATTCGTGAGCTGTCAGAAAAGCTGTTAAGCGGCGAGGCGTCGATTCGCGAGCATCACCCGTTTCTTCCCAGCGGCGAGCTCGAGGAGATTGCCGACGGCGTCGCCTTCTTTCATTGGTTCGCCAACTTCAGCGCGGTGAAAACCGCCGAGGGGCTGGTGATGGTCGACACCGGCATGACGGCGGGCGGCACCGACGTGGTCGCGATGCTGCGGCGCTACTCGCCGGCGCGGGTCAATAGCGCAATCTACACGCACGGCGACGTCGATCATGTGGCGGGTATGCACGCGATCGCATTGGAGGCGGGAAAGAACCGCGCCGCGCGTCCCCGCGTCGTCGGCCATCGCGCGATCGCAGCGCATCTCGATCGCTACCGCCGCACCGCGGCCTACGATCTCGCGGTCCATCGCCGCCAGTTCGCCAGCCGCGCCGCCGAGTGGCCCGCCGAATTTGTCTATCCCGACACCTATTTCGACCATCAGTTCAATCTCGCGGCCGGCAGCCATCGCTTCGAATGCCATTATGCGCGCGGCGCGACCGACGATTCCTGCTGGGTCTACCTGCCGCAAGGCAAGGTGCTGTTCGCCGGCGACTTCATAATCTGGGCCGCGCCCGCCGCCGGCAATCCGAGCGGCGCGCTCTGTTATGCGCGCGAGTGGGCCGAGGCCTTGCGCGCGATGGCCAAGAGCGGCGCCGAGGTGATGGTGCCGGGGCATGGCTTGCCGGTCTTTGGCGCGATTCGGATCCGCCAGGTGCTGAACGAAACCGCCGAGTATCTGCAGAGCATCTACGATCAGGCCCTCAAGCTGCTCAATGACGGCGCGCCGCTCGATATCGCGCTCAACGAAGTCACGCCGCCCGCGGCGCTCGCCGATCGTCCGTACCTTCGGGCGATCTATGACGAGCCCGAGTACATCGTGCGCAACGTCTACCGGCTGGAAGGGGGATGGTACGACGGCCGGCCTTCGCATCTGAAGCCCGCCACGATGGCCGAGCAGGGACAGGAGATAACCGCGCTGGCGGGCGGTACCAGTCAACTGGTGGCGCGCGCGATGAGCCGCTTCAACGCCGGCGATCTCAAGCTGGCGGCGCATCTGATCGATTGGGCGTACGCGGCGGCGCCCGACGATCCGGCGGTGAACCATGCGCGGATGCAGATGTACGGCACCCGCGCCGAACAATCGCAGGCGCTGATTACGCGCGGGGTCTTCAAGGCCGCGCAGCACGAGTCGGCGGCGAAGATCGGGCTGGCGGGCGCGGACGAAAAGAACTAGCCGCGGGCAGGCCCGACAACATCGTGCGCGCGCGCCTAATCCTGGCTATCGTGCGGGGCTTGCTTGCCGCGGCTCAGCTTGAAGATTTGCAACGATGACGTGATCAGACGCCATCCGGACGGGAACTCGATCGCGCCGGCGTCGAGGCGCGGCTCGGGCTCGATGATCACTTTTTTTCCGGCGTGCCATTGCACCAGCATCAGCTGATGGTTGAGCTGGCGGCCGGTGACCCGATCGATCGCGAAGCCGCCGAACAGCGTGGTGGTCCTGAGATCGGAGAACGCGGCGCGCAGCCGATTCTGATCGAGCGCGCCGGCGGCCTGCAACGCGGCGGTCGTCAGCAGCCCGGCGGCGTAGGCCTGCGCGGCCGGGTAATCGCAGCCCGCGTCGCCGTAGCGCTCGCGCATCCGGCGGCCGAACTCGGCCGAGGTCGGTCCCAGCTCCGCGCTGATCTCGGCCTCCTCTTCCCATTGGCTGGGGCCGACGATTCCTTCGGCATGCTCGCCCAGCTCGGCGCCGAACCCGATCACGCCGGCGGCGACGCAGGCCAGCACGGGGATGTTGAGGTCGACGACGGTGCGCATCACCTTGACGTCGTGACCGAAGCTGCCCGCCGCGACCAGCACGTTCACGCGGTTGCGAGTAATGGCGGCCAGCAGATGGGCGGGCGGATCGGCGGGATCGACGTCGCCGGTGAACTTGACCCGCACCCTGATGCCGCGGCGCCAGGCGATCCGATCGTTGCAGGCGTTTTCGAACCCGGCGGCGACCTCGCGGGCGAAAGTATTGCGCGCCGCGACGATCGCGACCCGCTTGCGAAGGAACTTCATCGTGCCGACCAGCCGCGCAAAGCCTTTTAGGTACTCGCTGGCCGGAGTCAGCACGCCGACCATCATCCGCAGCTTATGCTCATAGAGATCGTCGGCGGCGCCGCCATGGTTGACCATCACCAGGCCGGCCTGCTCGGCAATCGGGGCCGCGATCCTGACCAGCCGGCTCGAGTACGGTCCGAAGATCAGGTCGGCGCGGTTTTCGAAACACAGCGAGCGATAGATCTCGGCGCAGCGGGCGCGGTCGCTGCCATCGTCATGACAATCGAGCGCCAGTTCGTAATGATCGCCGCCCAGCGCCAGTCCGCCGCCGGCGTTGAGGTCGGCGACGAACAGCCGCAGCCCGGCTTCCGCCTGCCGCCCCATCGCGGCGTACGATCCGCTGAGCGAAAGACTAAGACCGATGGTCAGCTTGCCGCTCACGGCGTTCTCCCTTGAGCGCGCGCGATTTCGGCGATGCCGCCGCGAATCACCGCCTGCCCGTCGGGGTTGTAGGTTTCGAATGCATAGCGCGGACGCCCGGCGTGTTCCCCGTCGCTCCACACCAGGGTGTTGATCGTCTGCCCCGGAAAAACCGGGCGGGCGAAGCGCACGCGCAACAGTTTGAGCCGCGCCGGATCGCGATCGCACAGCCCGTCGACCATGACCCGCGCAACGAACGCCATCGTGCACAGCCCGTGCACGACGATCCCGGGCAAGCCGACCATCCTGGCGACGTTCTCATCGACGTGAATGGGATTGCGGTCGCCGGAGGCTTGCGCGTAGCGAACGGTCTGATCGCGGTCGATGGTCTGGCTGGTGACCAGCAGCGGCTCGCCGGCGGGCCGCGTGGGCTCGGCGGCTCCCGCAACCGGCGCGCTGCGCTCGCGCCGTGCGCCGCGGATGAAGATCCCGGTAATCGCGCGCAGCACCGGGTCGCGATGCTGGTTGTGCGCGGTGAGTTCGATATCGAGCGCCTCGCCGGTGGCGCGGGTCTCGATCAAAGCGATTCGCGAGCGCGAAGTGATCAGGTCGTCCGGCCGAATCGGGCCCGCGAACTCCATGTCCTGCTCGCCGTGCAGAAGCCGCATCACGTCCACGCCGACCTCGGGATCGCCGCTGGCGCGCAGCAGCGATTCCCAGGTCACGGTGACGCCGAACAGCGGCGGCGCGACGATACCGCCGGCGATCGCGGGATCGAGATAACGCGGATTGTCATCGTTGCAGGCCAGCGCGTAGTCGCGGATCGCCTCGCGCGTGACGCGCGTTTCGACCGCCGGGTATTCCCTGCCGATACAGCTCTTGTTGAGCGCCATGGCACTCCGATGCGATTAAGCCGCAACCGTCTCAGTCAAGCTCGCGTCCGCCGATAAACACCGCCTTCAATCTGAGTTCGCGGTCGAGCACGATCAGGTCCGCGCGACGGCCCGGCTCGATTTCGCCGCGGTCGGCGAGTCCCAGCAGCGCCGCCGGATTGGTCGCCGCCATCCGCGCCGCCTCACCGACGCTGACGCCGACCCGCTCGACCATCAGGCGCAGCCCGTCGACCATCGAGATGATACTCCCGGCCAGCGTGCCATTGGCAAGCCGCGCCGCGCCGTCTTTGGCCTCGATCCCGCCGCCGAGCGGCGCCCGGTCGGTGGTAAGTATGATCCCCGCCGCGCCGCGCGCCTTGACCGCCAGCCGGAGCATCGCCAGATGCACATGCACGCCATCGGGAATCACCGCCGCATAAGCCGGCGCGGACAGCATCGCGGCCGCGATACCAGGGTCGCGGTGATGCATCGGGCGCATCGCGTTGAACAGATGCGTGCCCATCCGCGCGCCCGCCGCGATCGCCTGGTCGGCTTGCTCCAGCGTCGCCTCGCTATGACCGAGCGATACCACGATACCGCGCCGGACCAAAGCGCTAATCGCGGCGCTGGCGCCCTTGAGTTCGGGCGCGAGCGTAATCAGCCGCAGCGCGGCGAGCTGCATCACCCGCTCGAGCGCCGCGCCGCTCGGCTCGAGGGTGCACGGGGGATGAATCCCGCGGCGCGCCGGCGAGATGAACGGTCCCTCCAGATGCATCCCCAGGATCGACGCGCCATCCGCAGCGCCAGCTTGTTGCGCGCGCGCAACGGCGATCGCGCGGTCGGCCGCCTCGATCTGTTCGAGCGGCGCGGTAATCACGGTCGGCAGGAAGGCAGTAGTGCCCTCGCGGGCGAGCAGGCGGGCGAGCTTGATGATTTCCCCGGCCGACGCGCCGGCGACGCTCAACTTGCCGGCGCCATTGACCTGGAGATCGATCGGCCCGGGCAGGATCTGATCGGTTGACGCTCCGGCAATCGCTTCGACCGATTCGACAGTCTCGGAGAAACTCACCCGGCCGGAACGGGTCGAGCCGTCGGGAAGCGCGATTAGCCCGGCCAGCCGCGTCATCGAAGCCGGAGACGCTTCAGTTGGCGCGGAACAGCTCGGCCAGCAGGCGCGAGAAACGCGGCAGGTAGATCATATCGAAGGTCTCCTCCTTGCCCGGGAACATCGCGACCGCCGCCCCCTTGAGTGCGAGCACATGCTCCCACGCCTGTTCGAGCGTCATCGAATCGTCCTGGGCGATGGTGGCGTAGGTGAGGTTGACCAGGAAGCGAAGTCGCCGGATGTTCCGGTTTTCTTCCTCGATCTTTGCCGCCCGTTCGTCTTGAGCCATAAGCAACTTTCCCCTGCAAACCGGCGGGCCAAAGCACAGTCCGCAGTATAGCATCCCTTGTCTGCAGGCGTGCCGGATGCCAACCTCGTGAGCATTGTGCCCCAGCAACCGCGGCTAAAAAGCAGCTTCATCTATCTGGCCAATGCGGTCAACGATCTGCGCGGCAATGTCGGCGTGCTGGCGCTGGTGCTGGCGCCGTTGGTGCTGATCGCCGCGCTGTGCCTGTTGCCCGACGCCATCAATCTGCAGGCGATCGTAGCGCGCCACTTCGGCGCCGGGATCCACACGGTGAGCCTCATCCCGGCGCAGGTACCATACACCCACGCCACCCCCGCCGAGCCGTTGCCGGTGCCGAACTGGGCGGTGCGGGTCCTGCAGATTGCCTCGATCCTCGTCACCTTGACGGTCAACCTGGTGGTGCTGTGCGCGCTCGATCGGATCCAGCGCGGCACCCGCGAGTCGGGTGCGATCGGCGAGGCGCTGGCGGTTTACCGTCGTTCGTTCGAGCTGCTGCCCGCCTTCTTCTGGATCGTGCTGCTGCAATTGCTGGCAATCGCGGTCGGCGTGGTGCTGCTGGTGATACCCGGGGTGCTGGCCTTTATCTGGGTCTACTTCGCGCAATACGCGCTGGTGCTCGATTCGCGGCGCAGCTGGCCGGCGCTGCTTTACAGTCGCGACCTGATGCGCGGACGGTTCTTCAAGGTTGCCGTCCGGGTGTTGGTTTTCCTGGCGGTATGGTCGGGATACAACGCCTGGGCGGGCGGGGCCTTCGTCGTCATCAGCCGCATCCTCGGCCCGGTCGGGGTGCTGACCGGCACGGTCGGCACGATCGTCTTCCTGATCGATCTTTTGGCGGTCGCGGTGGCCTACGCGACGGTCGCTTTCTTCATCGCCGCCGGCGCGCGGCTTTATCAGGATCTGGTCGCGTTCAACGACCAGCAGACAGCCGCCGCGCGTGAGATGGCCCCGCTCAAGACCGCGTCGCTCCCGCAGCAGGCCGAAGCCTAGCGTCAGTTTCCCGACGGGGTGCGTACCAGGCGCGAAAGCGCGCGGACCGCGACCTGCAATGCCGGCAGGCCGATACGCGGTATGCTGCGGACTTCGGCGAGCAGGCGCTCGAGCGCGCTGAACTCGCGCGGCCGCTCTTCACGAAGCCTCTTTATCGCCGCATCGTCGCTGTCGCGTGCGTCCAGCGCCAGGCAGCATAGCGCGATTCGCGCCGCAGCCAGCTCAATCGCGAGTTCCTGCGCCGCGCGCCGCTCCCAGCGGTCGCCGTCGACCGCCCCGAGCGCCGCTTCGAGCGTGGCGAAATCAAGCTCGGCGCTCAGCCGGAAGTAGGCCCGCGCCACGGTCGCCGCCGAAACCCCGCGCGCAAAGCTCAGGGAGAGGATGTTGAGCAGATGGTCGGCGAATTCCAGGCGCGTGAGATCGTGCGCGAGCCGTTCCTGCTGAACGGTGGTGCGCAGATCGCGATAGATGCGCTCGAAGCGCTCGCGCTCCGCCCCTACCAGGCACTCCTCGAATGATCCCGCCAGGTCGTCGAAGGCGGGCTTGAAGCGGCCGACGGTCTGGCCGATCGAGGGCGCCGTCTCGCGACTGGCAAGCGCCCACGCCGAAGCGCGCTCGGCGGCCTGCCCAAGGGCGAAGCAAGCGGCCACCTCGGCGTCGGCGCCGAGCCCCTGCGCCGCGTCGTGCAGGCGCTCGGTCCAGCCGCGCAAATCCAGCAGCCCGGCCGCGACCACCCAGCCCCGCACCGCCTCCTCCGCTTCCACGCCGTGGTCGCGCACCAGCTGGAACACGAACACCGAGCCCATCAGATCGACCAGCTCGTTCACCACGCGGGTCGCAGCCAGTTCACGGCGCAAGCGATGGCGCGGAATCTGGTCGGCGCAGCGCGCCGCGATCGGGCCCGGGAAGTAGGGGTGCACGAACGCTTCGATGAAATAAGGATCGTCGACGAAACTCGACTTCTCGAGCTGCGCGACCAGATCGATCTTGGTGTAGGCCGTGATTACCGCCAGCTCGGGGCGAGTCAGGCCGGTGAACACCGCGCGCCGTTCGTGCAGCGCCTCGGCGCTCGGCAGCGCCGGCTCGTGAGCGCGCAGCAGGCCGCGCTGATCGATCGCGCTCAGATGCTCGCGGTAGGCCTCGACCGCGGCGCGGCTGCGGATCTGCTCGAGGCTCAAGGCCAGCACCTGGTCGCGATTATCGCGCACCACGCTGTCGGCGACCTGGTCGGCCGCCGCGGCCAGCAGGCGGTTGCGTTGCTCGAGGCCGAGCGCCCCGCTGACCACCGCCGGCTGCATTAGGATCTTCAGGTTGACCTCGTGGTCGGAGCAATCGACGCCGGCCGAGTTGTCGATCGCGTCGGTGTTGATACGGCCGCCGCGCAACGCGTACTCGATTCGCGCCCGTTGCGTGAGTCCCAGGTTGCCGCCCTCGACCAGGATCTCGACGCGCAGCTCGCGCGCCGTTATCCGGCAGGCGTCGTTGGCATGGTCGGCGACCTGGGCGTCGGTTTCATCGGCGGCCCGCACGTAGGTGCCGATCCCGCCGTTGTACAGCAGGTCGACGTCGGCGCGCAGGATGGCGCGAATCAGCCCCTCGCTGTCGAGCGCCTCGGCCTCGCACTTGAGCGCCGCGCGCGCCTCGGAGCTGAGCTCGATGCGCTTGAGGCCGCGCTTGTAGACCCCGCCGCCGCGGCTCAGCAGGGCCGGGTCGTAATCCGACCATTGCGAGTTGGGCAGATTGAACAGCCGCCGGCGCTCGGCGAAGCTCGCCGCCGGATCGGGATTCGGATCGATGAAGATGTGCCGATGGTCGAAGGCCGCGATGAGCTTCAGGTTATCGGATTGCAGCAAGCCGTTGCCGAACACGTCGCCCGACATGTCGCCGATTCCGACCATCGTGACCGGCGCGCCGCGATGCGGGTCGCGGCCCATCTCGCGCAGGTGACGCTTGACCGATTCCCAGGCGCCGCGCGCAGTGATCCCGAGCGCCTTGTGGTCGTAACCATGCTCGCCGCCCGAGGCGAACGCGTCGCCGAGCCAGAATCCGCGCCGCGCCGCGATTTCGTTGGCCAGATCCGAAAACCTCGCGGTGCCCTTGTCGGCCGCGACCACCAGGTAGGGATCGTCGCCGTCCAGCGCCTTGACGCGCTCGGGAGGGACCACGCGCCCGTCGACCAGGTTGTCGGTCACCTCCAGCATCGCCTCGATCAGCGTCTGGTAGGCTTCGACGACTTCCTGATGCGTGATCGAGGCCGGGCCGCGCGGCTTGACGATAAAGCCGCCCTTGCTGCCGACCGGCACGATGATCGCGTTCTTGACCGTCTGGGTCTTCATCAGCTCCAGAATTTCGGTGCGAAAGTCCTCGGGCCGATCGCTGAAGCGGATTCCGCCGCGCGCGATCTTGCCGCCGCGCAGATGGCAGCCCTCCATGCGCGGGCTGCTGACATGAATTTCGTAGAGCGGCGCGAGATCGGCCAGGTTCAGGACCTTGGCACTTTCGAACTTGAGCGCGATGCAGGAATCGGCGGATGCCGACGGACGAAAATAATTGCTGCGCACCGTCGCCTCGACCATCGACAGCACCACGCGGGCGGCGCGATCGTCAGCGATATTTTCAACGCTGGCGAGCCGCTCGAGATAGGCGGCGCGCAGCCGCGCGATCTCGTCGGGCGCGACGGCCCGATCCGGATCGAGCCGGGCGGCAAACAGCTCGATCAGGAGGCGCGCCAGCTCGGGATGGAGCAGCAGCACGCGGTCGAGCGCCGGACGGGCCGGCGCGAGCTTCATCTGGAAGCCGGCGGCGAGGTAGACGCGGACCAGCGCGGCCTCGCGCCATGAGAGATCGGCGCTCACGGTCAGCGCATTGAGCGGGTCGTTTTCGGCCCGTCCGCTCACCACCGCGGTCAGCGCCTCGGCGATACGGGCCGCGCCCGCCGCGCTGGCGACGGTCTCGTGCCTGAGGCCCCTGACGCGGAAGGATTGCACGAAGGCCGGCCGCGGCTTCTCCTCGCCGGTCTCGGGCCGCAGCTCGTGGGCGTCCTCGGAGATCACCTGCAGGCCGAAGTTCTGCAGCAGCGGCATCAGCTCGGAGAGGATTGGCGCCGCGCCGAGCTCGTACATGCGCAGCTCGCTGACGCCCTCGATCTCATCCCCGACCGCACCCACCTCGACGCGCGTGCCACCGCTGCGCAGCAGCTCCTCGAGCCGCTCGATATCCGCCACCGCCCGCTCGACGCTGGTGCTGGCCTGGTAATCCGCGCTGAAAGCCCGCGCCCAGCGATGGCCGAGATCGTGCGCCCGCCTTGCCCCCAAGCGCTCCGCCAGCGCCTCCTGCAAGCGATCGGTCCAGGTGCGCGCAAGCTTTTGAACTTCGCTCTCGAGCGGCGCCAGCAGCGCCGGCTGAAACGGCGGCGCCTCGAAGCAAAAGTGCAGGCGCGCCGTGTAGCCCTCGCCGATCGCCAGGTAATAGTAGATCGCCTTGCCGCCGAGCCGCGCCGCCAGCGCCTCCTGGATCCGCACCCGGACTTCGGCCGAAAAGCGCTCGCGCGGCATCAGCACCATCGCCACTACCACGCCGCGCTCCGGATCGGCATGCAAGCTCAGGCGCACCGTCGCCTCGTTTTTGACGTCGAGGATGAGGTGCAGTTGCTCGCGCAGCTCGGCGACCGTGGCGCGGAACAATTCCTCTTTCGGGAAGCTGTCGAACGCCCCCACCAGCTGCTTGAAATCATGCGAGCCGGGCTGCGCATGCTCAACCTCGATCAGCTCGCCCAGTTTGGCCCGCAGCACCGGGATGTGCTCGGCCTCTTCGCTATAGGCTTGCGAGGTGAACAGTCCGAGAAAGCGATCGAAGGAGATTTCGCCGCCGGGGCCGACGCGCCGGATCGTGATATCGTCCATCGCGCGCCGCCGATGCACCCGTGATTGCTGGCGGCTCTTGCCGATGATCAGCACCGGGCCGTCAAACAGCAGCTTGCGCTGCTCGAGATCGAGTTCGCGCACCGGGCGCGGCGCCGCAAACCGTGAGCGCGCTTCGGTGCCGCGCAGCAGCCCCAGCCCCGAGGCCGCGTCGATCTCCATCGTCGCCTGGCCGTGCTCGGGCGCGACCACGCGATAGCGGCGATAGCCGAGAAACACGAACCCGCCCTGGACCAGCCAGCGCAGGAAGTCGCGCACTTCGATCATCTCCCGCAGGCCGGCGCTCTCCTGGCAAATCTCGAGCGCGCGCGCGGTCATCCGCTCGAAATCGCCGGTGGTGCGGCGCACTTCTTCGAGCACCTCGCGCAGCGAAGCCTCGAGCTGGGCGAGCTGATCGGGCCCGGCGGCGAGCTCGATTTCAAGATTGAGCAACGACTCGCGACGCTCGCCCGCACGCATCCGCTCGAACGACTTGATGCGGCCGTCCGGGTCGCGGGCGACGCTGAACACCGGATGGAGCACCATCCGCACCGGTGCGCCCAGGGCGTGGAACAATTCCAGCACGCTATCGACGATGAACGGACAGTCCTCCATCGTGTTGCGAATCGTGATGACCGCCTCGCCGTCGGCCGCGCCGATCACCTGGAGTTTTATCGGCTCGGGGCGCCGGTAGAAAAATTCGAAGGCCTCAGCGGCGATCGCGCGCCGGGTCTCGGGCGCCAGCCGCGCGATCAGACTGGCCGGCTGGCGTGCGAACAGCCGCTCGGTGAACAGGTCGAGGTAACGGGCGCGATCTTCCGACAGCGCGCGGTCGATTATCTGATGGGGGTCAGCCTGGGTTGCCACGGTTGGATTAACACTCTGCGGGTTGTGCCTCGGGTTTCAACTGCTGGCTATATTGCTTATAGCGCTCCGCCGCAGCCGCCGCATCATGCGCGCGCGACCGCTGGACCAGTAACGGGCATGCGGCTGATATAGTTGCAGCGACGATCCCGGCTCTCGAGGCTGTGCAATGGCGACGGTTGAAATCAGCGACATGACGCTTGGTCCGTACGGCGTCGGCCATCTCGACGGACGGGCGGTGATGGTGCCCAATGCGGTGCCCGGCGACCTGCTCGAAATCGCCATCGAGAACGAGCGGCGCGACTACGCCGTCGGCCGGATTGAACAGATCCTTCGCGCCGGCGGCGATCGCCGCGTTGCACCGTGCCCGTTCCTGCCGCGATGCGGCGGCTGCGACTGGCAGCAACTCGACTATCCGGGACAGTTGGCCATCAAGGCCCGGCTGATCGCGGCGGCCTTCTCGCGCGCACTGGGAGCCGAGCTTGCGCTCGACGGGCTGATCGAACCGGCGCCGGAAGAGTTCGGCTACCGCGCGCGGGTACGCTTCAAGGTCGGGCGCGGCGGCGAGGTGGGATTCCACGCGGCCGCGAGCAACCGCGTCGTGGCGGTCGATCGATGCCTGGTCGCCGCGCCGCCGATCGCGGTGCCGATCCGCCTGGCCGCGGCGCTCGGCCGCCATTGTCGCGAACTCGAAGTGATTGCGGGCGACGGTTACCAGGTAATCGTCGCCGATCTCGATGGGCGTCCGACGCCCGCCGAGATCGCACAGGCCAGCCGCGCGCTGGTCGCCGACCCTGCGGTACGCGGCATCATTGTGCGCGGCGGCGGCGCGCGTGAGATCGTCGGCGCAGCGACGATTGCGATCGAACTGGAGCCGGGCTTGACGCTGGAGGTCGAGGCCGACCGCTTCACGCAGATCAATCGCGCGCAAAACCGCAAGCTGGTGGCCGCGGTGATGGAGGCGGCGGCGCTCGCCGCGGGCGACGAGGTACTCGACCTGTACTGCGGCGCCGGCAATTTCAGTCTGCCGACGGCCCGCCGCGGCGCGCAGGTGACGGGGGTGGACGCCGACGAGCTGGCGATCGCCGCGGCCCGCGGCAACGCCGCGCGGCTGAAGCTCGCCGGGGCGCGCTTTATTGCGATGAAGGCGGGCGAGCTGGCGCGCTTTCTCGCCCGCGCGCGCTACCGGCCGCAGCAGGTGATTCTCGATCCGCCGCGCGCCGGCGCCGCCGACCTCATCGACCTGGTCATCGCGCTGCAGCCGCGCCAGGTGCTTTACGTATCGTGCGACGTCGCGACCCTGATGCGCGATCTGAAGCAGCTTGCGCGCGGCGGGTTTGGTCTCGGGACGGTGCGCGCGTTCGACTTCTTTCCCAACACGCATCACGTCGAGGTGCTGGCCGAGATGCTATTGACTTAGCTCGCGACGCATTCCTAAGCTAGTAGCGCAGTTGGCAGCGATCTTCCCGCCGGGAACTGAATTAAAGCGATGCCCAAGCAGGAAAAGGAAAAGCAGCCACGGCCCAAGGTTACGATCATTCCGGGCCGCGGCGTGGCGCAGACCATCAATTATCTGCTCGAGGATCGTGACGACCTCGAATGGATCATCGCGGTCGGCCGGACCAAGAACGGCGAGCTGTTCTTTTACGATACCGGTGGCGACATCGTTGAGGATCTCGGCACGCTCGAGTATCTGAAGGCGCGCATCATCCGCGCCCATTTCGGCGACGAATACGAATAGACGGGGCTCGCTCCCCCGGTCCGCGGCGTAGCCGGCTCGCTCAGGGAGCGGTATGGCCTACCGGCGGCACCGCCGGCGCATTGGCGCCGCGGCTGGACTCCAGCTCGGCGCTGTAATCGTTGGGCATACCGCGCACGATCCGGTCGGCGATGTTCAGTTTCTTGACCGCTTCGGCGTAGTCGCCCTTGAAGTAGGCCCGCTCGCCCTCCGTATACATCTCCCGCACCCGGCCATAACCGGTCGAGCTTTGCTGCGGGCAATGGATGATGCTCAAAAACATTGCAAGCTGTCGCCATAAGTCTACTATCAGCCAGGGTGCGGTGGCCGGAATAACGCGAGTTCCGACCGCAGCGGTGATGCGGACTCTGGTTCACACAGGAGGTCAGGAAAATGATGGAGGGCATGCTGAGCTCGGGGATCGAAGAGGTGCGCAATCATCGAGCCTGGTTCTTTATCTGGGGTGTCCTGCTAATCGTGCTGGGATGCATCGCCGTGGGTTCATCGGTGCTCGCGACGCTCGTGTCAGTGATGCTGCTCGGCTGGATACTCATCTTCGGCGGTGTTTTTGCGGTCATTCACGGCCTGATGCGGCGGCAATGGCACGGCCACTTGCTCAACCTGCTCGCCGGGGTGCTTTATGCCGTGACGGGGCTGCTGATGGTGACCCATACGACGATGGCGGCCCTCACTCTGACCCTGTTGATCGCGATGCTGCTGATCGTCGCCGGAACTTTCCGGCTGTTCGTCGCCTTCTCCCTGCATCTGCACCATCGCGGATGGGTTGCGCTCAGCGGGATCGTCGCGATTGTGCTGGGCCTGATGATCCTGGATGCGTGGCCGGTTTCCGGACTGTGGGTGATCGGGCTGTTCATCGGCATCGATCTGATTTTCGACGGCTGGACCGAAGTGATGCTCGCGATGGTGGCCGGCCGTATCGCACCTGCATAGCTGCCTGGGGCGTAGCCTGGCGAGCCAGCGGCGCCGGGCTTTGCGCTCGCGTCGAGCTTGAACCCGTGACGGGCTTGCTTTAGAGATTGATGTGCGGCATGAGGCAGCTTTTTTCACAGGGCGATTTGCGGGCGCTCAGTTCGATTCTGGCCGTGGCGCTGTTTTTGGCCAACGCCCCGATGAGCGTCGGCGTCGTGATTATCGGCGGCCCCAGCCATCCTGAATTCACCGTCGATATCTGCCATCCGATTCAGCCGCTCGAGCTGGAGCCCGGTATTTTGCTCGCCCGCCCAGCGCCGCCGGTACTCGAGTCGATGCTCTGCGATCTCGGCTCGCTACCTGCCGCTCGGTCCGTGCGACTGGTCGAATTGCATGTCGCGCCCGACACGCCGCCGCCGCAACTGCCGGTCTGAGAGCCTTCGTCCGACAAGTTATCCCGATTTGAAACTTTGACGCCGCAATTGTTGCGGTGTCGGGCTTTCTCCATTGGCGGATCCCGTATGTTCGCCCGGAGAGAATTTATGCGATGGGTTTTCGGAGCCGGTCGGTTGGCCAGCACGGCGCTTTCTCTGCCCGATATCAGCAAGCGCTGCAGACGCCTGTTGCTGGCGGCAGTTTTCTTCGTCGTTCTGACGCCCAGCCTGAGCTGGGCCTGCGCCTGCGGCTGCGGCGTCTTCGAGGTCGCGACTCCGTCGCTGCTTCCCAACGGCTCGGGCGCGATGGTGTGGACCGAGTGGGACTACATGGACCAGAACATCAATTGGCACGCCACCACGCCCGCCTCCGCCGGCCACAACAACGACAAAAAACTGGAGACCAATTTCGTCACCGTCGGCGCGCAATACATGTTCAATCGAAGCTGGGGCGCGATGCTGGAGGTGCCGTACTGGCAGCGTAACTACCAGGGCGCCTACGTCGGCAACAATCAGGACCTCCACGAGTTCGATACCAACTCGATCGGCGATATCAGGCTGATGGGGATGTGGACCGGATGGTCGGAGGATATGTCGACCGGTCTTTTAGCCGGCTTCAAGCTGCCCAGCGGCGACTGGCACTATCCGCGCTACGACCGCGACAATCAGATCGGCACCGGCAGCACCGATCTGCTGCTGGGCGGCTACCAGATCGGCCACTCGCCGTTCACGCTGATGGATCGTCCGGTCGGCTGGTTCGTACAGGGTATGTACGACCTGCCGTTCGCGTATCAGGATCACTACCAGCCCGGCCGCGAGTTTGATGGCGCGGTGGGGAGCTACTACAACTTCGGCGTGTTCGGTCCGCTGACCGAGCTAGCCCCGATGCTGTCGATGCTCGGCAGCGATCGCACGCGCGACCGCGGTAGCAACGCGAGTCCGGCCGACACCGGCTACGACAAGGTCTCGATCGCGCCGGGAATCGAAACGACGGTTGCGGGCGTGAGAATCTACGCCGATGTCGAAGTGCCGATCTTCCAGAATATCAACGGCTATCAACTGACCGCGCCGTTCGCGACCAAGCTGATTGTGAGTTACAGCTTCTAACAGGAGTGATTCGTGCGACCTCGATCCTGGTTGGTAATGCTGGTCGCGGGCGCCGCGATGATCGCGTGCGCCGCCGGCCCGCTATTCGCGCTCGCAACCGTCGGTAAACCGGCGCCGGCGCTGGTCGTGCAGGAACTGGGCGGCCAGACTTTTGACCTCGCGAAACTGCGCGGCAAGGTCGTGATCGTCAACTTCTGGGCCACCTGGTGTCCGCCGTGCCGCAAGGAGATGCCCGCCCTCGATGCGTTCTACCGCCGCTATCGTAGCCAGGGACTCGCGCTGATCGGGCTGAGCGCCGACCGCAGGCGTGATAAATCCGATGTGATCAAGGTCATGCAATCGTTTGGCTATCCGGCGGCGATGCTGGATGACGCCAAGGTCAACGAATTCGGTGAGCCGTCCTCGCTGCCGACGACCTATATAATCGATCGCCACGGCATCGTGCGCGCGAAGTTGACGCCGGATGACAAGCAGCCGGTGACGGCGCAGAGCCTCGCCGCCGCGGTGCTACCATTGCTGAAGCTGCACTGAATCGGAATGAGGAAATAACCGTGAGTTCCCTTCGAGTTTCGATGCCGGTCGGCGGCCGACTCGCCGCCGCGCTGCTGTTCGCGCTGATGGTTTCGATGGTCTCGGCGGGTTGCCGCCGCTCAGCCACCGGCGTCGACGAGAGCGGCGGTTTCGTGATGCGCGATGCGGCCGACTGCCTGCCCGACATCACGCTGCTCGACCAGCACGGGCAAAAGGTCTCGCTGGCGGCGCTCAAGGGCAAGCCGGTGCTGTTCGATTTCATCTATACGACCTGTCCGGGACCGTGCCTGTTGCTGACCTCGCATATGAAGCTGATCGCAAACCGGCTGGGCCCCGCGCTTGGGACCGAAGCTCGAATCGTGTCGATCACGGTCGATCCGGAGCACGATCATCCGCCGCAACTGCTCGCCTACGCCAAAGAGTTTAAGGCCAATGTGAAGGGTTGGTTGTTTTTGACCGGGACGCCAAAGCAGATCGATCAGGTCATGGCGCGATTCAACCTGGCTCGACAGCGCCAACCCGATGGCACGGTCGGTCACGTGCTGGAATTCTTCCTGGTTGATGCGCACGGTCGCGCAGTGCTCCAATACCTGGGTGAAAAAGCCGCGCCGCAGCGCGTCGCGAGCGATCTCGAGCGGGCGGCCTCGGGCCGCACGATGACCGCCGGCGGGGAGTCGAAGGTGGCGGCTACTTTGTGAGCGATAGGCGCATGAAGTTGTCACCGGCAGCGCTCGGTTTGTCGATGGCTCTGGCATGTGTCGGCGCCGCAACTATCTTCGTCGTCGCTAGTATTTACGCCCGCGGCGAAACCAGGCCGGCGCTCACGATCACCGCGACCGACGGCCGGAGTGGCTTGACGATCGCGGCCGGATGAGAACTAATCGAAGGACGACGATGTTCGGTTTGATGATCGCAAGCCTGACCGTATGAGTTCGCCAGCCTCGATATCCCGTCCGACTCCGGATCGCTCGCCAGCGCGCAATAATCGGCGGCGGCAGTTGGCGCGCGACCTGGTCCTGGTCGTACTGCTCGCGGTCGCCTCGCTGGGCGTCGGCCTCGCGATCAATCATTATTCGTCGCAGCCGCTGCCGCTGGTCTATCAAACCCCCGAGCAGCGCTTCGATGCCGAGCTGACGACGCTGGTCGCCGCGCCGCCGTTCAAGATCGCGCCGGCTGCGACTATCGGCCTGCCCGAATTCCGCACCATTGTCGACGCCAAGCGGGCGTTGATCCTCGACGCGCGGCCGTCGCTGTTTTTCGCCGCGGGCCACGTGCCAGGCGCGTTGAATCTTTCCCGCCAGGATTTCGCCCGCGATTACCGGCGCCTCACGCCGACCTTGAAAGCGGCGCGCGACCAGCCAATCGTGGTCTATTGCGCGGGCGGCGATTGCCACGACAGCCGCCTGGTCGCCAACGCCCTGCTGACGCTCGGCTTCAGCAACGTCAGCGTCTTTACCGGCGGATGGGAAGCGTGGTCGGCGGCGAAACTGCCGGCCACGACCGGGAGCGCGCCATGACCGGCGGCGACAGTCGGCGCCGGGATTACCTGGCGCTCGCCATCAGCCTCGCAATCGGCGTGGCGTTTATTTATGCGGGCGCCAGCAAGCTTCGCGATCCGTTGCAGTTCGCCGACAGTATCGCGGCCTTCGCGCTCCTGCCGGCGGTGCTGATCAACCTGATGGCGCTGACGCTGCCGCCGTTCGAGATCGCCTGCGGCCTGCTGATGCTCAGGCCGCGCACCCGGCGGGTCGCGGCGCTGGCGCTGGCGCTCACCGCGGTGATGTTTTTCTCGGCGCTGGTCTCGGCGCTGGCGCGCGGCCTGACGCTCGATTGCGGATGCTTCGGGGTCGGCGCTCCCTCGCGTCCACGGATGTGGCTGGAGAGCGGCTTGAATATCCTGTTGTTCGCCGGCGCGTTGACGGTTTACCTGCGCTCGACGGCCTCGCGCTCGATCCGAAGTCGCGCAACCTGACGCTCGATTGGTGAGAGCAGCATACATCGCTCCGCGTTGATCCCTCGACTGCGCTGGCGCTCCGCTCGGGATGACGGAAAGGGGACGTCGCTTCAGGGCGCGGCGGGCGGGAGCGCGTAGATCACTCCGGCTTTGATTTCGATCGGTACCCGCACCAGGGATTTTCCGGGCGTGCCGGGCGGACCGGCGAGGCATTGGCCGCTATCCGGCGCGTAGCAGGCGTTATGCGTCTGGCATATCAGGTAGCCGCCGTCGGCGGTGAAGAACTGGTTGTCGATCCAGTCCAGCGCGATCGGTATATGACAGCATCGGTTGACGTAGGCGTGGAAAGCGCCGCCGAAATTCACCACGAAGCATTCCTCGTCGACTCCGCCGATCGGCAGGATAAACTTGAGCGAGCCGCCCGGCGCCAGCTCGGCGACCCGGCCGATACGATAGCGCGCGGGCGGTGATGAGCCGCGTCCCCGGCCGCCCGCCCGCGCCCGGCGCGTCCGCTTCATCGCCATCGGTTACACGCGCTCGACGATCGAGGCGGCGGCTCCCAGAGCGAGCGCGCTCAGCTGCGCCAGGGCTGGCCCCAGCGATCGTGGAAGGCGACCTTCGACACCGGCTTGCGCGTGACACGGCGGAATTCCTCGACCGGATATCCTATCGGCATCATCGCAAAACTCATTTGATCGTCCGGCATACCCAGTACGCTCCTGATCTGGTCTTCATAACAGAGATGCAGAGTAGTCAGTACGGTACCAAGTCCAAATGAGCGCGCGGCAAGAATGAGGTTCTGAATCGCAGGATAGATACTGGCGCCCGCCAGCCGCATCGCGAACAGGGTATTCTGCTCGGGCGTCAGCCACGGCACTTTGATCGGCAGGATCTTCAGGCACGGCACCACGATCGCCGGCGCTTCGTGGTAGTGCTCGATCAGGTACATCGCAGAGTCGAGATCCTTCTGGTTCTCGGCCGCGCTGACGTGCGCCGGCAGCACCCGCTTCGCATAGCCGGCATGCACGTGTTCGGCGCCCTGACGATAGATATCGGCCAGCGCCTTTTTCTGCGCCGGGTCGGTAATCACCATGAAGGTCCAGTGCTGATTGTTGTAGGCGCTGCCGGCGCGGATGGCGGCGTCGAGCACCCGGTTGATAAGCTCGCGCGGGACAGGGTCGGGCTTGATCATGCGCATCGTGCGCGCGGTATAAATCGCGTCCAGTAACTCCATCTTCACTCCTTACCCGTGGCTTGATCTCATGATCGGCGAATTGGCCGCAGCGGCGGCGCCAGTCTAGCGCAAAGCGCGGCGAAATAGTTCAATGATCGCGAGATGATCGACCAGCCCCGCATCCGTCCGCTGGAAGCCTTCCCGATCGAGCACAATGGCGCCCGGATGATCTGTCTGCGCGATCCGAGCGGCGCGGCGCCGGAGCCGATCGCGATCGGAATCGGCGCCTACTACCTGGTCACGCTGTTCGACGGCACCAGGAGCCTGCCCGATCTGCAGGCCGCCTTCGCGAAACAATTTGGCGAGAGCCTGGCATCGGAACAACTCATTGAGCTGGTGGCGGCCCTGGACCGTGGCTACTTCCTGGAGTCGCCAGCCTATGAGGGGCGGGTCCGCCAGATGCGCGAGGATTTCGCCGCGTCGCCGGAGCGTCCGGCGTCGCATGCCGGACTCTGCTATGGGAGCGATGCGGCATCGCTGCGAAAAGAGCTAGGCGAATATTATACGAAAGCCGGCGCGATCGAAGCGGACACGGACCAGTCCCGGCTGAGCGGCCTGATCGCCCCGCATATCGATCCGCGCCGCGGCGGGGTCGCCTATGCCAGAGCCTATACCCGGCTGGCCAGCGCGGCCGAGCGTCCCGAGCTGGTGATTATCCTGGGGACCTCGCATTACGGCGCGGGGCCGGAGCTTTTCACGGCGACGCTCAAGAATTATGCGACCCCGTTCGGCGCGCTCACAACCGATCGCGAGTTCGTCGAGCGGCTCAGGAGTCGCTATCGCGCGGGCGATCTGTTCGCCGACGAGCTGCTCCATCGCAACGAGCATTCGATCGAATTTCAGGCGCTGTTCCTCGCTCACGCGCTCGGCGTCGAGAATTGCCAGATTGTGCCGATTCTGGTCAGCTCGTTCCATCAGATGGTCGCGAGCGGCGCACGGCCCACGTCAGAACCCCGGGTCGGCGAGTTCATCGAGGCGCTCAACTCGGCGCTGGCCGGCGAACGGCGGCGCGTGCTGATCGTCGCAGGCGTCGATTTTGGCCATATCGGGCGCAAGTTCGGTGACGATTTCGGCGTCGACCAGGGCAAGGCGAATGAGCTGCGCGAGGCTGACCGGCGACTGATCGGCCATATCGAACGGGTCGATGCGGCCGGCTTTTTCGGCGAGATCGCCACCGAGCGCGATCGCTGGCGGATCTGCGGGCTGGCCCCGATCTATACGCAGCTCGAACTGCTGGCGGGCCGGCGCGCACGGCTGCTCGATTACGACATCGCCCTGGAGCCGCCGACCCAATCGGCGGTCTCCTTCGCGAGTCTCGCCATCTACTGAGCGGGATCGAATCCCGTGAGCGGGATCGAATCCCGCATCAAGACTTAACTTGACTTAACCGGTCATTCCTTCTGAAGATTTTGACTGATAAGGCATCATCCCATAGGGTGTTTTACTGTGATGCGGCGTTAACGCGCCGCTAATCGACCTCAGTTGGGGGAGTATGTTCAACGCGCTTCATCGTCGATTGTCCCCTATCAGGATCACGTTGGCCGCCCTATTCGCCGCCATCGTGGTCCTGATGACGGCGCTGCAATCGTTCCCCCAGCAGCTCTCGCCCGGCTGGCAACCACAGGGCTTCACGACCGTCATCCCCTGGCACGGGGTGTCGTCCGGGATGGCCGCGAGCGCGCAGGCCGCCTCCACCACTATCCCGCTATGGGACTACTCGGTCGTCTCACCGGTCGACGGCAACACCTACAGCGGTCAGATGGTGGGCCGCAGTCCGTTCTTTCACGGCGCCCGGACCACCAACGTCCCGACCGTCGTCGTACCGCTCATCTTTAATATGCCCGATGGCGGGGTATTCGATCCGACCGTCAATCACACCTGCGCCCCAGCCGGCGTCCCGCTTACGCTGCTGCAACAGTCGCCGATCCTGAACCCGTTCGATTTCAAATGGGGCGGAACAGATATCGGCAGTGGGCAATATATCGACGACTTCCAGCGCGCCAACTTCTGGAGCAACGTCAGCCTCACCGGTACCCGCTACCACACGACCCTCGGCCCGGTCACGACCACCGCCCCCATCACTATCAACGTACCCTCCGGTGATGGGACCACCTACAATGCCGCGACGTACGGCGGATGCGGCAAAATAGGCGTGATCAATTACAACTGGTTCGTTCCCTATGTGGAGGGCACGATCATCCCGAGCACGCTCGCGGGAGTCGCCAAGCCGACGAATTTCCCGCTGCTGCTGATGTACAACGTCGTAGAGGCGATCGGTTCCGCCAATATCAACGGCAACTGCTGCGTGCTGGGTTTCCACGACGCCATCGGCACCCCGATGCAGACCTTTACGCCCTTCGACTTCGACACCTCCGGGATATTTGGCGGCGCGGTCTCCGACACCTCGGTGCTGGCCCACGAAGTCGGCGAATGGATGGACGACCCGGACGGCAGCAACCCAACTCCGGCCTGGGGACACACCGGGCAGGTCAGCGGATGTCAAAACAATCTCGAGGTCGGCGATCCGTTGAGCGGCAGCCTGTTGCCCGCGGTCACGATGCCCAACGGGGTCGGCTACCATCTGCAGGAACTGGCATTCTTCTCATGGTTTTTCCGACAGAATCCGTCGCTGGGCATCGACGGCTGGTATTCCAATAACGACACCTTCAAGTCCGGCGCCGGGTCGGTCTGTTAGCCCGGGGGCTGTCGATCAGCGGCAGGAGAGGCGCGCCCGATGTCCAATCGCATCGGTCTGTGGAGCGTGTTGGCGCTGGCCGCGGCAATTTTTATCGCCTCTGCTCCGGCGCTGGCGGACTCCGTGACGCTCATCACCAGCGCGGCCGCACAGTCCGCCAACGACTCGATCGACTGGTCGCAACTCGGCGCCGATGCGACCTCGCTCGCCGTCAGTTTTCCAGCGAATTCCGTGAACGGGCTGGGCGTCACCGGCGGTCTGACCGCGGCCGGCAGCCTGACCTCCGTGGTATGCCCGGCGACGCCGTGTAGTTGGGGCGGGGCCAGTTCGGGATTTGTCGCCGGCGACGAACTGATCTGGACCTCGGATGTCGGCAACAGCGGAAACGGTCCGCTCAGCCTGACCTTCGCCTCGATGGTCTCGGGCGGAGGGGCGTTCGTGCAGGCCGACGGTCCGGCCCAGTTCACGGCCCAGCTCGAGGCCTTTAACGGCTCGAGCTCGGTCGGCTTCGTGACCGAGAGCAGCGACGGCAATGGAGATCCGATCTATATCGGCCTCAAGGATACGAGCGGCACCAATGTCAGCAAGCTGGTTTTCAGCATCACGGCTTGCGACGGCGACTGCACCGATTTCGCAGTCGATACCGTACAATTGAACAATCCGTCGCTGGCAACGCCGACTCCATCCGCCACGCCGACCGCGACTCCTACGGCGACGGCGACCCGCACCGCCACCCCAACTGCGACTCCTACGGCGACGGCAACCATCACTGCCACGCCGACCGCGACTCCCACGGCGACGGCGACTCGCACCGCCACACCGACCGCGACTCCTACGGCGACAGCGACCATCACTGCCACGCCGACCGCAACTCCCACGGCGACGGCAACCATCACCGCCACACCAACCGCCACGCCCACGGTAACGGCGACTCGCACCGCCACCCCGACTGCGACCGCAACTCCTACGGCGACGGCGACCATCACCGCCACACCAACCGCGACCGCGACTCCTACGGCGACGGCGACTCGCACCGCCACGCCGACCGCGACTCCTACGGCGACGGCGACTCGCACCGCCACACCAACCGCCACGCCCACGGTAACGGCGACTCGCACCGCCACCCCGACTGCGACCGCAACTCCTACGGCGACGGCGACCATCACCGCCACACCAACCGCGACTCCTACGGCGACGGCGACTCGCACCGCCACACCAACCGCGACTGCGACTCCCACGGCGACGGCGACCATCACCGCCACCCCGACTGCGACTCCCACGGCGACGGCCAATACCATCCTCAGGTTAAGACCGCACAAGCTCACCTATGCCGCCGAGGCTTTCGGCGGCTATACCGGAGCGCGCAGTCAGCCGCTCAGGGTGAGGGTCGTAAACCCCAGGAATAGGGCCAACGTCGCAGCGGTTATCAGTCTCCCTGTGATCGATGATCCCAATCACGACTTCTCAATCGACCCCGGGACCACCACCTGCAGCGACGGCCTGCTCCTGAGTTCGGGGGCGCACTGCTTCGTGGGCCTGGTCTTTCAACCGACCGGCACAGGAGCGCGGTCCGGGACACTGCAGATTCAGAGCAACGCGCGTAATGCTCCGATACTGGTCTCGCTCAGCGGCATCGGCAGACGGCCGCGCCTGGTCATAACGCCGCGCTTGATTGCGTTCGGCAGGGTTCCGCTGAACACCGCCAGCGCCGTGCACCAGGTGACGCTGACCAACAACAGTCCGGTTCCGATCGCGCTCAGCCCGCCGACGCCGCCCGGCGGCGGATTTGCGATTACCGGCAGCACCTGCGGCGGGACGCTCGCCAATACTACGGGCTCGAACAGCTGCACCATAAGCCTGACTTTCACGCCTACCGCCAAGCCGCAGGTGAGGCGGCCGCTCGAGATCAACGACGACGCCAGACATAGTCCGCAGAAGGTCGGGCTGACCGGCCGCGGCAAGTAGCGGGCAGTGAATCTTTTCGGGGATGGAATCGCCAGCGGCCGGGCCTCCGATCGGAAGCGCGGCCGCCGGATAGCTGAGACAACTAAGCGTCGGGATTGATGCCGGCCTTGGCGAACCACGCCGGCCATTTGATCGGCGGCGCTTCGCTGCCGAACCATTCGCGCCACAGCCGGTTGCGGGCCCAGCGCAGCGGCGCACCGTACTGCTCGGTCGAGGCGCCGAGCTTGCCGATCAGCAGCTCGCGATGGAACCGCTCGTCGCCGAAATAGCCGTTACGCATCAGATCCTGCTCGTACATCGTGAGCGTGGCGAGCAGGGTGCGGCGCTCGTCGGGTGAGCTTCGATTCACCAGCTCGCGGACCGCCTTGACGATGAAGATTTCGTGATCCTCTTCCTCGGCGAGCTGATGGTTGAGGCGCCAATCGATAACCTCGGGCGTATCCCAGGCCTGATGAATCGGCGCGCACAGGCCGCCGTAGCCCTCGACCTGCATCAACAGCGCCATGATGAAGCCGGGCATGCCGCGCTCGCCGATCGGAAAGATCCAGCGGCGCCACAGCCCGTAGGTGCCCTCCCAATCGGGCGATTCGAGCCAGTGGTTCTCTTCGGGCGCGAGCGCGTCGCCGGCCTTGATATAGTGCTCGCCGTGCTCGGCCTCTTCGCCGATATGCTCGCAAAGAAAGGCTTTCCACTTGTAGTCGAGATCGAAGTTGCGCAGCGCGAAGGCCGACACCCCGCACAGCGCGTCGATCTCCTGGCGGCCGCGGTAGCCGTAGAATCCGGCCAGCAGCCGTTTTTCCTCGGCGGTCGCCGGCGGACGCTTCTCGGCATGCCGCCGCTTCAAGAATTCGGCCAACCATTCACGATCGTTTTCAGCAATCGCCATCGGCTTTCTCCCTTCCGAGTCTGAGCGCAACAGAACACAACTCGCCGCGCGCGGTCAAATTCACTCCTTGTAGCGCTCGGCCCGATCCAGCACCTCGTTGGCGCCCAGGGTCGCGGTGATCTCGGGCAGGATTTCGAAGCCGGGCGCGCCGGCCAGAGCGCCAGTGCGCTGCAATTCGCGGTACGCATCGCGCAGCCGGACGTAAGCGGTGAAGAGCGTGCTGATATGGATAATCACCTTGAAGCGGTAGTCGCCGGCCTGCTGGATCGGCAACAGCTGGCCGTTGTAGAGCAGCGGCAGATCGCCCAGCGCTTCCGAGTAATGGCGCAGCTCTTCGAGCGTGACGATACCGTCGACGAACACCAGGTCGGCGCCCGCCGCGCGGTAGGCGCGGGCCCGCCGCTCGGTCTCGGGCCATCCGAGCGGGGTCAGCGCGTCGGTACGTGCGATGATCACCAGGTCGGGGTCGCGGCGGGCGTCGCAGGCGGCGCGGATTTTCGGGATCATCGTTGCCATCGGCACCACCTGCTTGCCGGCCATGAAACCGCAGCGCTTGGGCCACACCTGGTCTTCGATATGCAGGGCGGCGGCGCCGGCGTCCTCGTATTCCTGCACGGTGCGCCAGACGTTGATCGGATTGCCGTAGCCAGTATCGGCGTCGCAGATCACCGGCAGCCCGGAGGCGCGCGCGATCACGCGCACGTTGTCGACCATCTCGCTCATCGTCAGCAGGCCGAGGTCGGGGTAGCCGCGCGCCGCGGCAGTGCCGAAACCGGTCATGTAGACGGCTTCGAAACCGGCCGCGCGGGCCAGCTGCGCCGTCAGGCCGTCGTAAACAAACGGCGCGACGATCGGGCGGCCGCCGGCGAGCGCCTGGCGAAATCGTGTACGTGCCTGGTTCATCGTCAGTGCCTCATCGGATCGATCGTAATAATCAGCTTACCGGCAACACCACTTGCTGTCCCGGCTTGATCACCAGGAAAGCGAGCAGCTTGGCCGGCGCGGTGCTGCTGGCGTTGCGCGAGATGCGATGGACATGGCGTGGCAGCTCGTACCACATCTGGCCCGCGCTGTAGGTGACCGGCGGGCCGGGCTCGACCTGGCTCTCGATCGAGCCTTCGAGCACGTAGGCGAAGGTCGAGCCGGGATGGCGATGCGGGCTCGAGGCGGCGCCGGGCGCGTACTCGACCGTGACCACCACCACCTCGTGGCCGGGCGCATCGGGCAGCGCGTGGTGCATCAGCTCGGTGACCGTGACGCCCTGGTCGCCGGCGGTCGGATCGGGCGCGGACGCGGATTTCTCCGCAGCCAGCGCGATTCCCGCGCTCAGCATCGTCGCCATCGCGGCCGATCCCGCGGCCATCGTTTTCATCATCTCGCGCCGTGTGATCATCGGGGACAAGTCCTCCTTGCGACCGCTGAAATCATCGTGACCACGACTAATAGCTACTCCATGCGGGTAAAGTAAGCGCAGCCGATCGCAGTGATCACGATCGAACCGAGTGACCCCACCAGGCTGAAAGTTCCGCTCGCGAGCGCATAGCCCAGGCTGAGCACGGTCATGCTGGCGTAAAGATAGAGCCCCCAGCGGCGCATCAGCCAGTAGCCGATGAGGCCGGCAAACCCGATGGCGCCGAAAATTATCAGCGCCACGATGAACGACCATCCACGGAACGCCACGAGACCCTGCCAGTTAAGCATCATCACGTAGGCGGCAGCAGGCAGGCCCGCAAAGCCGACCAGGCAGGCAAGCGTGATCAGAATCGGCCGCGCGGGCCGGACGGGCAGCGCGCTTTCAGGTTCCATGTGGCTCTCCGCGAATGGTGGCTAGCTGGCGCGCGGGATCGAATCGATCGCGCCGGGGTTCTCGAGCGCCGAGAGATCGCCCGGGTCGCGGCCCAGATGGACCGCGCGGACCACGCGCCGCATGATCTTGGCATTGCGCGTCTTCGGCAGCTCGGCGACGAAGTAGACCCGCTCGGGGCGCAGCGGCTTGCCCAGCGCGGCGACGATCCGCTCGGCGACCTGCGCGGCCAGCGCTGGCGAGCCCTGCACATCGGCGGCCAGCACGGCGAATACCACCGGCACCTCGCCCTTGGTGGGATGGGGGACGCCGACCGCAGCGACCTCGCGGATCGACGCGATTTCGCTGGCCGCCGCCTCGATCTCCGCCGGTCCCACCCGTTTGCCGGCGATCTTGAGCGTATCGTCGGAGCGTCCGTAGAGCAGCCAATGGCCGTGGCGGTCGACCGAGGCGAAATCGCCATGCACCCAGACGCCGTCGAAACGGCTCCAGTAGGTTTCCAGGTAGCGCTCGGGATCGTTCCAGAAACCGTTGGTCATCCCCGGCCACGGGTTCATCACCGCCAGCTCGCCGACCTCATCGATCACCGGGCGGCCGCGCTCGTCGAGCACCGCGGCGCGCATCCCGGGAATCGCGCTGTTGAAAGCGCAGGGCAGAATCGGGCGGAACACCACGCAGCCCAGGATGCCGCCGCCAATCTCGGTGCCGCCGGTATAGTTGATAATCGGTAGGCGGCGCTGGCCGACGTTCTCGAACAGCCACATGTAGGCTTCCGGATTCCACAGCTCGCCGGTCGCGCCGAGGATCCGGAGCGCGGAGAGATCGTGGCGCGCCACCGGTGCAACGCCATGGGGCATCAGGCCGCGGACCAGGGTCGGCGAAAGCCCGGCATGGGTTACGCGATGGCGCTCGATGATACTCCAGACCCGGTCGGGCGCGGGGTAGTCGGGAGCGCCCTCGTAGAGCACCGCGGTCGCGCCCAGCGTCAGCGCGCCGACGATCAGCCACGGCCCCATCATCCAGCCCATGTCGGTGAACCAGAACAACGTCTCGCCCGCCCGCAGATCGAACAGCTGCGCCAGGTCCTGGGCGGCCTTGAGCGGGAACCCGGCGTGATAGTGGACGGTGCCCTTGGGCCGGCCGGTGGTGCCGGAGGTGTAGATCAGCATGCACGGATCCATCGCCTCCATCGGCTCGACCTCCGCGCTCGCCGATTGCTCGCCGATCAGCCGATCCCAGAACAGCCCCGCCGCGCCGTCGTGCGCGCCGAGACGGCGGACGACCACGATTTGCTCGACGCAGCCGGCGATTCGCGCCGCTTCGCGCGCGAATTTCTCGAGCGGCACGGTCTGCCCGCGGCGGTAGAAGCCGTCGGCGGTGATCAGCAGCTTCGCGTCCGCGTCGCGCAGCCGGACGGCGGCAGCCTCGGCCGCATAGCCGGAGAAGATCGGGATGAAGATGGCGCCGATCTGCGAGATCGCCAGCGCGCTGATCGCGGTTTCCGGAATCATCGGCAGGTAGATTCCGACCCGGTCCCCCTTGCGCACACCAAGCGCGCGCAGCGCGTTGACAGCGCGGGCCACCGCCGCGGCCAGCTCGCCGTAGCTCAGGCTTAGCGTCGCCCCATCTTCACCTTCCCAGATGATCGCGGTCTGACTCGCGCGGGAGCCCCGAAGATGGCGATAGACCGCATTGTGCGTGAGATTCAGCCGGCCGCCCGGGAACCATCGCGGCCACTGCGGGCCCGCCGAAAGATCGACCACGGCGCGATACGGCGTCTGCCACTCGATTCCGATCAGCTCGAAGGTGGTACGCCAGAAGCGCTCGGGGTCGTCGAGGCTCTGGCGATAAAGCTGCTGATAGGCGCGTTCGGGATCGGCGGCGTCGACCGCGATACTGAGCGCGTTCATCAGGCGTTCGAGATGGCTTCCGCGAATATAGCTTTCAGACGGAAACCAGATGGGCGATTGGGTCTGGTTGGCAACCGGCGCCATGTTCGCTGCTCCCGGGGCCGAAATAGGCCGACAGGACACAGTGACTGCGGAAGCAGGAATTTACAAATGCATCCGCTTCGCCAGGCGCGGCTCGATCTGCCCGTTCGCTCGCGCGAGGCCGGAACCCGGCCCGCGCGTTTGCCGAGCGAAGGGCGGCGCTCACAAACCGCGCGCGCGGAACCACGCTCGAGCCCGGGCCGGGCGCCGCTGGTATTTTATTGAATCAGAACAGTTACTTGCTGGTTGCTAAGGTCATAGCGGCCTCCCGCAACCAACAGGTCGCCCTGATCGATAAGCTGGCGGAACTCCTTTCGTAGCCGATTCACGACCAGAATAACGTTCTGGTCGGTCGCGACGGGAATCACCTGGTTCGGGTCATTGGGATCACCGCCGTTCGCCTTGACTATTTTTCGCGCTTCTTTGACAGCCGGAAAGATGAGTTTTACAAACTCCAACGAATGCTTCGGATAGCTTATGACTGCGGCCCTCACGGCGCCGCAGCTGGAGTGACCCATCACGAACAGCAACTTCGCGCCAAGATTGTCGGTGCCGAACAGCAAGCTCTCGATCAATTTGCCGCTGGCCGTGTTCCCGGCGACGCGAGCTACGAACAAGTCGCCCAAACCCTGGTCAAAGACCAGTTCAGGGGGAACTCGCGAATCCGAACAGGAAAGAATCGCAGCGAACGGAGTCTGCGAGTTGTCCGCAACACACATGCGGCGCGTGTCATCTTCGCCCGGATGCACCTGGGTCCCCGACGCCCATAGCGCATTCCCGGCGAGCAGTCTGGTCAGCGCTGGGCCAGGGTCCGTGGGTCCCGGGTTACAAACGACCTGGGAGCGCGCAGTTATCGCCGGCGAAATCACCGTCGCCAGACCAGCGAGCGCACCGAGCCGCAATAAGCTTCTCCGGCTGAAAGTGGAATGACTTGTCATATCCATAGGAACCCTCCTGTATGGCTATAAAGGGGCAGTTTCCGCTGATGATGGATGGTCGTCAAGCGTGAACATAGCTTAAAAGATCTCGTATTTACATTGCATAGCTTGAATTGTATCCAATCAGCTCGTACAGGCACCATCAGGGCTGCGCGGGATGATAGTTTTACACTTTGCTTTCCCCCACAAATCCGTGCGGCGCGCTCTGTATAGGGTCGGGTAGAGCGCGGACGGGCTAGGTCGGGACCAGCGCAGGTGGAGAATCGAGATCTCAATTGATTGGTAACTCCCGCGGCGGGAATTTATAGTCAGGTTCGATCGAACCAACCAACCGCCTATTGGCTCCTGTAAGTGGAGGTCGTCGACCAAACGATGAAAGCCGTCTATTACGAAAAGTTCGGCGATGTTGATGTGCTACAGATCGGCGAGCGGCCAATTCCCCGGCCTGCTGCCGGGCAAGTGTTGGTAAAAGTCGGCGCCGCCGGCGTCAACCCAATGGACCGTCGCCTGCGGCGCGGCGAGTACCAGGAGTTTTTCCAGCGAACCTTCCCCATCATTCCCGGCTGGGACGTCGCCGGCCGCATCGTCGAACTGGGACCGGATGTCACGGGATGGCAGGTTGGCGACGACATCGTCGGTCTCGGCTTTACCTGGAAACTGGGCGTGGGCAGCTATGCCGAATATATGACCATCGATGACACCGCCATTGCGCGCAAGCCGGCGCGCATGACGTTCGAGCAGGGCGCGACCTTGCCGTTGGTCAGCCTTACCGCCTGGCAGTCGCTGGTGGAGTCCGGCAAGTTGCAACGCGGACAGAGCGTGTTTATCCAGAGCGGGGCGGGCGGCATCGGCAGCGTCGCAATCAGTATCGCGCACTACGTAGGCGCGCGAGTCTACACCACGGCGCGGGCGAAGAATCATGACTACGTTAAGGAGCGCGGGGCGACCGTCGCCATCGATTACAAAACCTCCAACTATGTCCACGTCGTCAAAGACCATGAGCCCGACGGAGTTGACGTGGTGCTCGAGACTCTCGAGGACAAGATCTATAACGAGAATGCGGTCCGCATCGTGAAGAGCGGCGGAAGCATCATCTACATGAACAACGAAGCGCCGCCGATGCCCGAGATCGCCGAGCGCAAGATCCACACCGAATTCCTGCATCATCGAGCCGATGGCAAGATGTTGGGCGAGCTTATGCAGCTCTTCGATAAGGGCGAGTTGGCGATGCCGCGACTGACCGTCATGGCGCTCGATGACGCGGCTGAGGCTCACCGGCAATCAGAGAGCTGGCGCGTCAACGGCAAGATCGCGCTGAAAGTGCAGGCTCTGTAGAAATTTGTCGCCCCCGACCTTGTAGCTGGCCGGGGCGCGGGGACGATCCGCGGGCGGGTGGCCGCGGTCCTCTGCGCGATCCCCTAGCGCGGCCAGGCGCGACGGGCGACCTCGGCCACCGTCCTGAGCTTGGCCTCCTGCACTTCCTCGCTGAGCGGATTGCCCTCGGCCACCGAGGCGAAGCCGCATTGGGTCGAGATCGCGAGCCGCTCGCGCGGAAAGTGGCGGCTCGCCTCGTCGATTCGGTGCAGCGTCTCGTCAACCGACTCGACGGTGTTGGTCTTGGTCGAGATCAGGCCGAGCACCACGCCCGCGCCGTCGTGCACGTCGCGCAGCGGTTCGAAGTCGCCCGAGCGCGCGTCGTCATACTCGAGCAGCAGGTGATGGTAATTGGTGGCGCGTCGGAAGCACTTGGAGATCGCTTCGTAACCGCCCTGCGCGAACCAGTGGCCCTTGTAGTTGCCGCGGCAGAAATGGAGCCCGAAGGTCACGCCTGCGATCGGCGCGGCGACAGAGTTGATCAGATCCATCCCGTCGGTCAGCGCCCGCGCGCTCGAGATGCCGTGATCGTCGAAGCCGCTCTTGCGGAAGGCCGGGTCGACCAGCACGCAGACCTCGGGCGTATCGATCTGGATATAGGTGCAGCCCAGCTCCGCCAACTCGACGATCTCGGCGCGCAGGATACCAGCGGCGTCGGCGAACAGCTCGAAGGGATCGGGATAGGCGCTGCGCGAGTGCTCGCGCGACCAGTTGAGGTACATCATCAGCGGGCTCGGCAGGCTGACCTTGAGCGGGCGGCGCGCCCGGCCGCGCGCATAGGCGAACTCCTCGATCGCCCACGAGCGACGGCGGGTGATTTTCGCGGTGACCACCGGCGCGTCGAGGGTCTTGGTCTCTTCGGCCGCGCCCTCGCCGCTGATGCGCGATTTGATCTGCGCCGCGGTGCTGAGTCCGTCGAGCGCGTCGGTGTAAAGTCCGGAGAACCACGAGCGGCGCAGCTCGCCGTCGCTGATTACGTCGACTCCCGTACCCTCCTGCATCGCGATGGCGGCGTCGACGCATCGATCCTCGATCCGCTTGAACTCGCTCGATGACAGCTTGCCCGCCTGCCACGCCAGGCGCGCCTCCTTGAGATGGGCGGGGCGCAGCAGCGAGCCCAGCACGTCAGCGCGATAAAAAATGGCCATCGTGGATCCTCCCGAATCGAAAACCGCTTAGCGATTCCTGTGCAGCAGCACCATCCCGGCGACGATAATGACCAGCGGAAAGGTCACGATCAGGTAGAGCGCCATCATCAGCCCACCGTCGTCGCCGATCGGGCCGTGGGCGCCGCGCACCAGCATCAGGCACATCAGGAAGGCGAGCGGGTAGATAAAGATGCCGGTAAGAATAATTCTTTTGCCCGCTTTCATCGATCGCCCGCCGACGACAATCTCAAACCGCAGCGCGCTGGTCTATGACCATGCGCGGCGCGCCGCCTCGGCCACCAGCCGCAGCTTGGCTTCCTGGCTCTCCGCACTCACCGGATTGCCTTCCATCACCGAGGCGAAACCGCACTGGGTCGAGACCGCCATCAGTTCGCGCGGAAAATAGCGCGCCGCCTCGTCGATCCGCGCCAGCACGGAATCGAGCGACTCGACCGTGTTGGTCTTGCTCGAGACCAGCCCCAGCACGACCCCCTTGCCGGCCGGGACCTGGCGCAGCGGCTCGAAGGAGCCCGAGCGCGGATCGTCGTACTCGAGCAGATAGAGATCGTAATTCGAGGAGCGCTCGAAAACATTGCGCGCGATCGCTTCGTAGCCGCCGCTGGAGAACCAGTTGCCCTTGTAATTGCCGCGGCACAGATGGAGCCCGAAGGTGACGCCGCTGACGCCTGCGACCACCGAGTTGATCAGATCCATGCCCTCGGTCAGCGCGCGGTCGGCCGAGATGCCCTGGGCCTCGAAAGCGCTGCGGCGGGTGGCGGGATCGACCAGGATGCCGATTTCGGGCGCGTCGATCTGGATATAGCTGCAGCCGATCGCCGCCAGGTCGCGCACTTCCTCGCGCACGATCGCGGCCGCGTCGGCGAACATCTCGAACGGATCCCGATAGGCCGCCTTCGAGATCTCGGGCGACCAGTGCAGGAACATCATCAGCGGGCTCGGCAGCGTCGCCTTGAGCGGCTTGGCGGCGCGGGCCCGCGCATAGGCGAACTCCTCGGTCGCGATCGAACGGCGCCGGCGAATTTTGCCGATCACCATGGGGCTGTCGAACTCACGATTGCTGGCGCCCTGACCGACCAGCCGCGAGTCGATTTTCTGCACCCCGCTCAGCCCCTCGATAGTATCGGTGAAGGGGCCGAAGAATGCCGAGCGGCGCAGTTCGCCGTCGGTTACCACCTCGACGCCGGTGCCCTCCTGCATCGCGATGGCGGCGTCGACACAGCGGTCTTCGATGCGCTTGAATTCGGCCAGCGCGATACGGCCCGCCTGGTAGTCCTGGCGCGCGCTCTTGAGATGCGCCGGGCGCAGCAGCGAGCCCAGCACGTCGGCACGATAGACGATGTTCATCGAGGTTCTCCGGTCGGAAGCGGTCTGTGCGAACTGCTCGCAACTGGCGGCGAAATTGTCAAGCGTGCGGCGTCAGGCGCGGCCCGGCGTCCGGCTGAAGTAGCGCCGATACTGGAACCAGGCGAACAGCCACAGCACTACCATCAGGCTCGCCATCGACAAGCCGATTTTGCCGAAATCCAGCCGATCGATCGCGCGCCATAACGGGCTGTCCAGCTCGAGGCCGATGCTCAGCGCCTGCAACCATTCGATCAGGCCGACGAACAACGCCATCGCCACCGTCAGGCCGGTGACCACCACGTTGAAGAACAGCTTCTTGAGCGAATCGGCCGAGGCCCAGTCGTAAATCCGCATCATCAGGGCGCCGTCGAGCGCATCGACCAGCGTCATCCCGGCGGCGAACAGCAGCGGAAACACCATCACGCCGATAATCGGGAAACGACCGTCGCCGGCGGCCTCGGCCGTGATCGCCAGTAGCGCGACTTCGGTAGCAGTGTCGAAACCGAGCCCGAACAGAAAGCCGACGAAAAACATCTTGCGGCCCGAATCGATGCGTCGATAAACCGACGCGAACAGCCGCGCGATCACGCCGCGCCGCTCCAGCAGCGCCTCGATCTGGCCGCCGCCGGGGTCGTGAGGACTTGCTGCCGAATCTGCGTGCGAGCGAAAGGCGCGATAGAGCTGAACGAAGACCAGTAGGTTGACGATCCCGATACCGGTCAGAAAAGCGGCCGAGAGCGTGGTGCCGAGCAGCGTCTGATGGAGCGCGTGAATCAGCGCGGCGCCGTGCCGTTGCGAACTTTCAAGCGCCAGTGCCAGCGCCAGCAGCATCACGATCGTCGAATGGCCGAGCGCGAAGAACAGCCCGGTGGTCAGCGAGCGCCGCCCGTCACGGCGCAGCTTGCGCGTCACGTTGTCGATCGCGGCAATATGGTCGGCGTCGAAACCGTGCCGCAGGCCGAGGAAATAGGCGAGCGCGCCGAGCCCGAAGACCGAGGCGTCGGTGGTCAGCGCCAGCCGCGCCAGGCATAACCAGGCCAGCAGGTTGAATAGACCCAGCCCGCACAGCAGCAGGACGAAGCCCCGGCGCAGAGCGGCGGAAGCTTGCGCGTCGGACATTGGCAATCCCGGATTCATCGGCGATATGCCATAAGGCGGTATATCGAAATCACCCATGGGTGCAACCTTTGGCAAGTCGCCGCGATTTCTGCCAAACCGCTTAATGGGGATGACCGGGGGGCTGAGATCCTGGGGCGCGCGCCTCTATTCTTATTGCGGCCTCACGGCTAGCCTTGGAACTCCTTGATGCGGTGCGCGATACGCCGCAGGGGAGGTCACGAGGATGAGAGGCGGAAAAATCGCGTTGATGGTGGCTTTTGGGACGGCGATGATGCTGGCGCTGGCCGGCTCCTACGCTGGCGCCCAAACGATGGGCGAGTACGGCACGACGCTCAACTCGGCCGGCATTGGCGCCGAGGAACAGGGCGCAACCAACGACTTGGCGGGCGAGGCGCCCAACCTGCCTTCAGCGATCGATGCTCCCTCGCCGCTCGACAGCGGCAACGATCCGCTGTCAGAGGCGCCCAGCTACTTCGGGGATTCCGGCAGCGATTCCGGGGGACTGGGGAGCGATAGCGGCTCATTGCAGGGCGGCCCCGGCCTTTCCGACGCTCCCACCATTCAATGAGGGTGGTGTCCGGCTGACCGCTCAGGAAATTTTCGGCAGCACGCGGGCCGCGAAGCGCTCCAGCGAGCGCATGATGTCGCGCTGCGGCATCCCGCCGAAATTCACCTTGAGCGCAACCTCGGTGACGCCCAGTTCGGCCAGTTCCGCGAAGCGGGCGAGGATTTGCTCCTCATCGCCGAAGATCGCCCGCTCCGGATAGATGTGATCGTAATTGGTGGCCAGTTCCTCGAACTTGGCCGCCATGTTGCCGTAGCCCTTGTATTGCCCGGCCTCCGCCTCGACCCGGTTGGCATCGGCCGCGGCGAGATGAAACCGCTCGACGAACGGACGCGGAAAGTCGCGACCCTCGCGGGCTGATTCGCCCATGTAGAAATGCAGCTCGACCATGATCTCGGCGCTCTTCGGGTCATGGCCGGCAGCGGCGCGCGCCTGGCGGTAGATACTGAAGCGCTCGTCGGTCTCCTCGCGGGTGCTGACGATCGGCACGTACATCAGGTTGTAGCCCATCCGGCCGGCCCACAGAAAAGATTCCTCGCTGATAATCGCCGCCAGGTAGATCGGCGGATGCGGCTTCTGGAGCGGCTGCGGAATCACGCTCAGATCGCGCACCTTGAAGAAGCGGCCGTCGAAGGAGAAGCGCTCCTCGCTCCACGCCTTGATAATCAGGTCGTGCGACTCGTTGAAGCGCAGCCGGCTCTCTTCCATCGGGATATTGAACGCGTCGTACTCGGCGCGCTCGAAGCCGCGGCCGATGCCGAACACCGCGCGGCCGCCGGAAATCGAATCGAGCATCGCGACCTGCTCAGCGACGCGCAGCGGATTATTGATCGGGAGCTGCACGACGCCGGTTGCGATCCGCATGCGCCGGGTGCGCGCCGCCGCCGCCGTCGCCAGCAGGATCGCCGACGGGATCGCGCCGCCGTAGGGAAAGAAGTGATGCTCGGCGAACCAGGCCGCGTGGAAGCCGGCCTGCTCGGCAAATTCAACCTCCTCGAGAATGTCGCGATAAAGATTGGCGGCGGGGCCGTGAACTTCTTTGAGATAGGTAGGTAGAAAGAACAGCGAGACCTTCATTTTTCGTTTTCTCCCAGACTGCGGCGCCACGCGCGCCAGGTTGCGTCGCCAATCTAGCAAGAGCGCCCCGCCGTGCGGAACCGCTCTCGCGCCGATCGGCGCATCCATCAGACTCCTTGTTCGCGCCGGATTCATCGTATAATCGGTCCATCATGCAAGAGATCAACACCCTGTGGGATTTGCTTGAAGCGGCGCCGGCCGATCGCACCGCGCTGATCGTGCCTGATGCCGAGCTTCGCATCAGCTACGGAGCGCTGCGCGAGCAGGTAAGTGCGGCCGCCGATCTGTTCGCCTCAGCCGGCATCCGGCCCGGCGAGCGGGTCGCGATGGCGCTGCCCAACGGCGTTCCGGCGCTGGTCTGTTTCCTGGCGGCGACCATCGCCGGCACCGCGGCGCCGCTCAATGCCGCCTATCGCCGCGAGGAATTCAACTTCTTCCTGGATGACACCTCCGCCAAGCTGCTGATCGTGCCGCCCGACGGCGGCCAGGAGGCGCGCGAGGCGGCGGCGCAGAGAAAGATTCCGGTCGCGAGCGTGAGCCTGGAGGCCGGGGGCAAGCTCGAGTTCTCCGACCTGACGCGGCGCGGCAGCGCGGGCGCGCCGACCCCGGAGCAGGTCGCGCTGGTGCTCCATACCAGCGGCACCACCGGGCGGCCCAAACGCGTCCCGCTGATGCATCGCAATCTCGCCATCTCGGCCGGCAACGTCGCCCGGACCTACGCGCTTTCGCCCGACGACACCTCGATGTGCGTGATGCCGCTGTTTCATGTTCACGGGCTGGTGGCCTCGGTGCTGGCGACGCTGCTGACCGGCGGCGCGGTGGTGGTCCCCGACAAGTTCAGTCCCTTCAATTTCTGGCGCAGCGTGCAGGACTACAAGGCGACCTGGTACTCGGCCGTGCCGACTATCCATCAGGTGTTGCTGGCGCGCGCCGAACGCGGCGGCGAACGGCCGGCCGGCGCCGAGCATCTGCGTTTCATCCGCTCGTGCAGCTCGGCGCTGTCGGCCGACACCATGCGCCGCATGGAACAGAGCTTCGGCGTCCCGGTGCTCCAGGCTTACGGGATGACCGAGGCGGCGCATCAGATGGCCTCGAATCCGCTCCCGCCGCATGAGCGCAAGCCGGGCAGCGTCGGCGTCGCCACCGGACTCGAGATCAGTATCGTCGATGCCGACGGCAACCATCTCAAGATCGGCGAGGCCGGCGAGGTCGTGATCAAGGGACCGGCGGTGATGGGCGGCTACGAGAATAATCCCGAGGCCAACGAGCGCTCATTCACCGACGGATGGTTCCGGACCGGCGACCAGGGGGTGCTCGATGAGGCCGGGTACCTGCGGCTGGTGGGGCGGCTCAAGGAGATGATCAACCGCGGCGGCGAGAAAATCTCGCCGCTGGAGATCGACGACCTGCTGCTGACCCATCCCAAGGTGGCCGAGGCGGTCTCATTCGGCGTCGAGCATCCGTCATGGGGCGAAGAGGTCGCGGCGGCCGTGGTGCTGCGCGAGCCGGTGCCCGAAAGCGAGCTGCTGGCGCATTGCAAGGCGCATCTGGCCGAATACAAATGCCCCAAGAAGATCTACGTGGTCGACGCGATTCCACGTACCGCGACCGGCAAGATTCAGCGCAGCGCCGTGGCCGCGGCGCTCAAGCCCGCCAAGGGCTGAGGCGCGGTGAAGTTCGTCATCGTGGGAGCCGGCGCGATCGGCGCCTACCTGGGCGCGCGGATGGCGCGCGCCGGCCAGGATGTGACGCTGTTCGCGCGCGGGCCCCATCTGCTCGCGATGCAACAGCGCGGCGTCCGCGTGGTGAGCCCCGGCGGCGATTTCGAGGCGCGGCCCAAGGTCAGCGGCGCGCTGGAAGAGATCGGCGCCGCCGACGTGGTCATCCTCGGCGTCAAGGCGCACGGCCTGACCGCGCTCGCCCCGCGTCTCGGCCCGCTGCTGACGCGCGACACTATCGTGGTCAGCACCCAGAACGGCCTGCCATGGTGGTTCTTCCAGGCCGAGGGCGGCCGCTATGCGGAACTGACGCCCGAGCGGCTCGACCCCGGCCGCGCGATTTCCGGCGCGATCGACTTCCGGCGCGTGGTCGGCTCGATCGTCTATTTCTCGACCGAAATCGCCGAGCCCGGCGTGATCCGCCATATCGAAGGCGCCCGGATTTCGCTGGGCGAGCCCGACGGCGCGCGCTCCGAGCGCTGTCGCGCGATCGCCGACGCGCTCAATGCCGCCGGCCTGCATTGTCCGGTCACCACCCATCTGCGCCACGAAATCTGGGTGAAGCTGATCGGCAGCGTGGCCCTTAATCCGATGAGCCTGCTGACCGGCGCGACCATCGGCGAGATGCTGCGCAACTCCGCGGTGCGCGCGCTGGTGCGCGCGGTGATGACCGAGGCCGAGGAAATCGCCAACGCGCTCGGTATCGAGCTGCCGGTCTCAATCGAGCGGCGCATCGCCGGCGCCGAGAAAGTCGGCGAGCACAAGACCTCGATGCTGCAGGATTTCGAGGCCGGCCGGCCGATGGAGCTCGATGCGATCGTCGGCGCGGTGGTCGACCTCGGCGATCGTCTGGGGCTCAAGATTCCGCATATCCGCACCGTTTACGGCTGCGCCAAGCTGATGGTCGAATGCCGCGGGCGCGTGCCCGCCTAGCGCGAGGGAACCATGGAATTCGGCATAATGTTCGCGACTCACATCGGCAACTGGGATGTAATCCGCTATGCGGAGGAGCTCGGCTACGACCGCGCCTGGGTACCCGATTCGCACATGATCTGGTCCGATTGTTACGCCACGCTGGCGCTGGCGGCGGTCAACACCAAACGCATCCGGCTCGGTACCGGCATCGCCGGGGCCGGCACGCGAATCGCTCCGGTGACCGCGCACTCGATCGCCTCGATCAATCGGCTGGCGCCCGGCCGCGTCTTCCTGGGCATCGGATCCGGGCACACCTCGATGCGCGTGATGGGGCAGAGCTTCGTCTCGCTGCCGGAGCTGCGCGAATACGTCAGGGTGCTGCGTGCGCTGCTGGCGGGCGAAGAGATCGACTACGACTATCGCGGTAATACGCGCGCGATAAAGTTTCTGCATCGCGATCGGCATTTCATCGATCTCGACCATCCCATCCCGATCTATCTCGCCGCTAACGGCCCCAAGGCGATCGAGCTGGCCGGCGAAACCTGCGACGGCTGGATCTCCTCGACCGCCAGCGCTCACGACGCGCGCGGCTTTTTCGAGCATCTGCGGATCGGCGCCGCCAAGCGCGGTCGCGCGCTCGGCGCGGGCTTCCATACCACCTTCGTCACCGCGGGATGCGTGCTGCGGCCGGGCGAGAAGCTGACCAGCGAGCGGGTGATCGATGAGACCGGCTCGCAGGTTGCCTGCAATCTGCATCTCAACTACGAGATGTGGCTGTTCGGCGGCAAGAAGGACGCGCTGATACCGGCCTGCTTCGCGAACATCTGGGAAGATTATCTGAAGCGCGTCGAACGCTTTCCCAAGGATTCCTGGTACCAGTACCTCTACGACGGCCACTGCACTTTTCTGCAGCCCGAGGAGCGACGCTTCATCACGCCGGCGGCGATCGCGGAGTACACGCTGACCGGCGAGCCCGACGAGCTCATCGCGCGGCTGCGGGCGATGGAGGCGCTCGGCTTCAACGAGATCACGCTGCTGCCGCCGGACGATTACGGGCGCAAAGTCTATCGCGATTTCGCCGAGCAGGTGATGCCGGCGTTGCGCTGAGCGCGGCTACTTCTTGAGCTCGAGCATCCGCAGCGCAAGCCGCCCGAGATCGCTCGCCGGATCGGCCAGCGCCGAGCCGACTTCGAAGTGATTCAGCCCGCGGCATAGCACCAGGTCGTAGAGCCGCCCGATGCCCTTGAGCATCGCGGCGAAATCCCGCGCCTGGCGCTTGAATTCATCGGTCTCCTTATCGCCGTACGCGATTGCGACCGGACATGCGATGCGATCGAGATGGCGCGCGGGACTGAGCTCGGCCTCCTCTTCCTTGGAAATCTTCACGTAGCCGCTGCGCGCGCTGAGCATCACCGGCTCGAGGTCATACATGCCGCTGACGCACAGCCCGGCCTTCAAGATGGTGGACGGCAGATCGTGCAGCTTCGGCCAGTCCGTCACCAGCACGTTGGCGGTCAGATGGCCGCCCGAGGAGCATCCCGCCACGTAGAGCCGCTCGGGGTCGCCGCCGAAGGAGCGCGCGTTACGATAGACCCAGGCCACGCCGCGGCGCACCTGGGCGACCATCTCGGGCAGCCGCACCTTGGGGATGTTGGCGAAGTTGAGGACCACGTAATGCGCGCCCGCCTCGACAAAGGCCGGCGCCGCGAAGCTGGAGTCATCCTTGGAGAGATTGCGCCAGGCGCCGCCGTGGATGAAGACCAGCACCGGAGCGTTGGGGCGATCGGTCGGAAAGATGTCGAGGGTCTCGTCTTCGGTGGGGCCGTAGGCGAGGTTGGTCCGATGCTTGAGCCTGGCGCGCGCCGCGGCGCTGCCGGTGCTCCAATACTTGATTACCTCGTCGGCGTTGGGCGCCCAGGCGCGCTGATCGTAGTTGCGATCGAGCTCGGCCTGATCGTAGTCGAGATAGACCTTCGGTCCATTGCTGCTCATGGGATGTCCTCGAATTTGCTTGTAGCCAACCGCGGCGCTTTTCTGCAACCGCCGGCGGCTGCGCGGCGCACGATCATTCGCCGAAGCCGAGTTCCTTGAGGCGCTGGCGGGCTTCGGCCGCGC
>Ga0307372_10001223_pt1 | contig 45173 bp, 44 predicted proteins | sample OX1MG_FD_202533 | JGI IMG/M metagenome (GOLD analysis project Ga0307372, IMG submission 202533) | Soil microbial communities from Risofladan, Vaasa, Finland - OX-1 | ecosystem: Environmental > Terrestrial > Soil > Coastal area > Acid sulfate soil | place: Finland: Risofladan, Vaasa | collected...
CACACTGCGACCGGGCGATACGGCGCAAATCCGGGCGGCAGACCGCCAGCAGGCGTGAAACAGCGACGATGTCGCCGCTGCGCGCGTCCTCGACGAGTTGTGGATCATGTTGCATCAGGTATGCGCCGCGAAATGCTCAATAAAGGGGTGGAATCATGGTTGTTATCCTCCTCTGGTAGAGGGAGTCATAGCCCAAAACGATTCATTAACTTCACGGCATTTTGCGTCTTCAAACGCCAACCTACGCGAGTGCGCCGCTGCTGATGGCGCGCAGAACGGATGTTCTGAGCGCGCGGACCTAAAGGTCCACGAGGCGATCCGCGACTCGGAGGCTCCACGCGAAGATCGTCAGTGACGGGTTCACCCGGCTCGAGCGCGGTAAGACGCTGCCGTCGACGACGTAGAGCGCTTCGAACCCGTGGACGCGACCGTCCGAATCGACCACGGACTGCGTCGGGTCATTGCCAGTCGAGAGGGTACCGCAGGCGTGAGCCGTGCCTTTGAGGCCGATCCGCTGAGTGAAGCTCACCATACCGGCGTGCAGCAGTGCACGCTGAAAGCTCCGGACGAAATCGCGATGCTCTCGCGCCGCGTAAGGTGTCCGGGTCTCACGATAATCGAACACGCGATCAACGCCGTGTGCCGCAACCGCCTCGCGGATCTGGTTGTCCCGGGCGGATCCGTCTTCCGTCAGCAAAAAAAATCCGTAGGCGCGGCTGCCGATCGCCGTGGCGAGTGGGTGCGGCACGAAGCCCGGCAAGAGGGTACCGATCAGCTCCCCATCGAAGCCGAGCGGCTGAGCGCTGCTGTGTGGGTAGTTCGGATGAGACAGCAGCGCAGTCTTGCGAAGCTGATCGTGCTTCTTGCCCGGCGATACGGCGATGAGCGCCGTGAGCAGGTGTAGCTTGAGACGGCGACCGACCTCGGCCGCTGCCGGGAGTCGCGCGGCGAGCCCGTGTCGCTCAATCAATCGCTGCAACAATCTCGGCGAGTGCAGCGCACCGGCGGCGAGAAATAGCCTCGCTCCCTCGAATACGCGTCCGTCGGTCAACCGCACACCGGTAACTTGCCTCTTCGTCGGATCGGCCATCAGCAGCTCAGCGACTTCGGCGCCTTCCTCGAGTCGAAAATTCGGCAGTCCGGCGACCCGATCGAGGAACGCGGTGTTGGCATCGTGCTTGAGCCCGGCGACGCTCGCAAAGCCGTCGAAGTGTGTGGCCTCAAAGGCATTCGCGCGAATGCCGGCCGAGAGCCCCATCGGCATTGGCAGGGTCTGCCACCGAGGGTCCCGCGCCCGGATCCGATCCACGATGCGGCCGAGCGCCGGCTCGGTCGCAAAGGTGCGTACGTCGAGTAATTGTTCGACGCGTTCATAGTAAGGCGCGAGGTCGTCATAGGTAATCGGCCACCCGGGGCATTCGTAGATCGGGTCTGGAGCGAACTCGTGCGGCGCAAAGCGCAACAAGGCCGCCCCGTACCAACACGTCTTGCCGCCGACGTTGAAGTGCTCCTCCGGGATGAGCGCGCGGCCTTCGCTGTCACTCCACGGCTCCTGACTCAGGAACCGACCGCCATGGACCACTTGCTGGATGTCGAGCGTCGACCCATCGAGCGGCAGGCGCCGGCCCTTCTCGAGGACGAGCACCGACCAGCCTGCGCCGGCCAGCTCGTAGGCGGCCGCCGCACCGCCGGCGCCGGAACCAATGATGATCGCGTCGAAGCCGCCGGGGGAGTTCATCGCTCGGTCGCCGATTGGCACGCGTCGTCGGGCTCGTAACCGCAGTGGATGCACGGGACGCCGGACAGATGGACGAGCTTCGCGCAGCCAGCCGCCGCGTGCGTGGATAGACGCTGGTGGGCGAGGGCGGTCAACGCCATCCCGAGCACGGGCGCCAGGACATAGATCCAGAAGTGCTGCCAGAGATCCGACGGTGTCGCGGATGCGAGCGACCGGGCCGGGTTCATGCTCATGCCGGACAGTGGCGCCTCGAAGGTAACGAAACAGGCGATCAGCACCCCGGCGAACAGTCCCGTGTAGCGTGCGATCCGCGGCCGGGCCAAAACTGTCAGCACCGTCATCATCAGGAGCGCAGAGATGCCGAATTCGGCGATGAATGCCGCGCCGACTCCGGCATTGCCGGGCAAAGTCGCGACAAAATTGACCTCTGGAGCGGAAAAGGCGGCCCCTGCGATCAACCATGCGAGCAGCACACCGGCAATCCCCCCCACCACTTGCGCGACGCTATAAAAAAGCGCGTCCCAGGCTTGCATCTTGCCGAGCAGCAAGAAGCTCAGCGTAACCGCGGGGTTCATGTGTGCACCCGAACGTTGACCCCAGGGTGAGTAGATCAGCGCGATCGCCGTGAAGCCCATCGCGAGTCCGACGATCGCTCGTCTTACGTCCGCATCGGCCAGGAGCGCCCGGACCGGTGATCGCGACGACTCGAGCAATACCGTAAATAACCCAGCGCTGACCATGAACATACCGAGCGCCCAGGCTTCTATCAGGTACTCAGGCCAATGTTTCCCGAGCGTCTCGCGGCATGTCAGCGTTGCGGTGCCGCGCATCGTGCCGTCTCAGCCGCCGGTCTTAAAGCCGGGATAGAGGGTCATTCCGCCGTCGACGAAGAGACTCTGTCCGGTGATGTAGTCGGCGTAGTCAGACGCTAACCAGGCGGCCACGCGACCGATTTCATCAGGCTCGCCAATGCGATTGTACGGAATGAGTTTTACGAGGTCGTTGTAGGCCTCGGGTGTGTCCCAGGCTTTGGCGTTGATCGGCGTGCGGATTGCGCCCGGTGCGATGCTGTTGACCCGGATGCGGTAGGGCGCGACCTCCTGCGCGATGCTCTTCATCATCAGCATCACGCCGCCTTTCGAGGCCGCGTAGTTCACGTGGCCGGCCCAAGGAATCACCTCGTGCACGGAGCTGATGCAGATAATCTTGCCTGCCGAGCAAGATATCTCCGGGCGTACACCACGCCGTTTGAATTCCTTGATCGCCGCGCGCGCACACAGAAACTGTCCGGTCAGGTTGATACCGATTACACGGTTCCACTGCGCGAGCGTCATCTCCTCGAACGGCGCGTCCTGCTGCAGCCCGGCGTTATTGATGAGGATGTCGAACGTCCCAAACTCCTCGAGCAGCCGAGCATACATGGTGCGGACGGCAGCTTCGTCGGAAACGTCCGCCTCGATAGCGATCGCTCGCACACCGTTCGCGCGCGCTGTTGCAGCCACTTGCTCGGCCGCATCCGGGTCTGACACGTAGTTCACGACGACGTTGGCGCCAAACTCGGAAAGAGCATGCGCAATCGCGCGGCCGATACCCGAACTCGCGCCGGTCACGAGCGCCGTCTGCCCCGCGAGCCACGGTTGGGGTACGCAGATCGGCATCACCGGACGTGGTAATTCTGTACGCGTGTCCATATGATCAAGTCCCGCTCTTGGTCAACTCCGCACACGGGCCCGCGCCGCGGGGATTCGAACGAGATGCAGTGCGTCGCGCCACCACCGCCAGCAGCGACTCATAGGACTTCGCGAACGAAGCGACCCCCTCAGTTTCCAATCGGACCAGCACAGCGCCAAAATCGATTCCAGCCGCGCCGATTCCCGCGATGACTTCGCGCGCCACGTCCACCTGCCGATCGATCCGGACCTCCGGTTTGCCATGATCCCGGTAGGCGACGATGGTCGCTGGCGGCATCGTGTTGACGGTATCAGGTCCGATGAGCGCCTCTACGTAATACGTGTCGGCGTAGTTGGGATTCTTCGATGAGGTGCTCGCCCAGAGCGGCCGCTGGCGTCGTGCCCCTTGTTCCGCCAACTTCGCGAAAATCGCTCCGCCGAAAATCCTCCGAAAAGTCTCATAGGCGAGCTTTGCGTTCGCGATACCAGCCCTTCCCTTGAGAGCGCGCAGCGCCGCGGTATCGTCGACGGCCGCAGCGATCTTTTCGTCGAGCAACCGGTCAACCGCACTGTCCACCCGGCTGATAAAGAAGCTCGCGACGGAGGCGATAGAACGAATATTGCCGCCCGCCTGCGTGCGCCGCTGTAACCCGCTGAGGTACGCGGCCACGACCGCTTCGTAGCGATCGAGCGAAAAGATCAGTGTCACGTTGATGTTGATCCCCTCCGCGATTGCAACCTCGATCGCCGGCAGCCCCGCTAGGGTCGCCGGAATTTTTACCATCAGGTTCGGTCGATCGACGGTGCGCCAGAGCCGTCGAGCTTCCTCGATCGTCCCCTGGGTGTCGTGCGCGAGCGTCGGCGCGACCTCGATACTGACGTAGCCATCGTTTCCGTTGGTTCGCTCAAAGACCGGCATGAAGAGGCGCGCCGCGCTTTTTATGTCCGCAATAGCCAGCGCATCAAAGCTCGCCTCGACGCTCTTGCCAGCGGCCGCCAAAATACGAAGATCGTCGTCGTAGGCGTCACTGTTAGCGATCGCTTGCTCAAAGATGGTCGGATTCGAAGTGAGCCCGGTAATGTCGCCGTCGTTGATCATTTGCGCCAGTTTCCCGCTCGTGATCAGATCACGGCGAATGTTGTCGTGCCACGGAGACTGGCCGAGTTGCTGCAGGGTGACGAGGGGATTTGACATGTGGCCTCCAGGGCAGTGAGAGAAAGATGAATCGGCCACGCACGGGAACCCCGCACCAGGCCGTTTCTGATTCAGGTATATGGGGCGCGCGCGGGCGCCGAATGTGGCGTTTGTCGTCGGCAAGCGTCGCAGCGCCGGGGACGGCAGCCCTCATATCACGCCCTTCCGTGAGTACCGAGCGGCGGTTGGCTCTGCCCCGGGGAATCGTTGCACACGTCCGTTGGCGGCGAGATGTTCGAGTACTTTGTGCACCGTCTCCACCCGGTCGGTCGTGCCGGCCGCGCGCGCAAGGTCGGTCGCTGTTCTTGCCTCCGTTGGGCCGGCCTGAAGCGCGGTCAGGATTGCCCGTTGCACCGCAATCACCCCGCTCGCGGCTCTCTTCCCAGCCTCGACGCCCGGCTGGTGATAAGCGTTGATACCAACCATCGACGCGTAGAGGCCGACAGCCCGCTCATAGAGCGCGATGAGCGCACCGATGGTTTTTTCGTTAACCTCGTCAACGGTAATCGTGATCGATTCGCGTGCGTTCTCAAACAGCGCGTCCCGCGTTCCGAGGAGGGAACCCAGGAGGAAATCGCCTACGTTGACATCCTTTTCGACTTCAAGGGACGCGCCTTCCTGGTCATGGAGCACTTGGATGAACGTGACAAAAAAATTAGGAATGCCCTCGCGCAGTTGCTGCACATAAGCATGTTGATCGGTCGACCCTTTGTTGCCGTACACGGCAATGCCCTGGTGCACGATGTGGCCGGCCAGGTCTCGCTCCTTGCCCAGAGATTCCATGACGAGCTGCTGAAGGTAGCGCGAAAAGAGGATCAGTCGATCCTTGTACGGCAGCACAACCATATCCTTGAGACCCTTGCCATCGCCTGCGTGGTACCACATCAGCGCCAGCATTGCGGCGGGATTCTGCTTGACGTCCCGGGCCCGAGTGACGACATCCATATCTCGGGCGCCGGTAAGCATCGCGTCGATGTCGAAGCCCTGCAAGGCGGCAGGCAACAGACCTACCGCCGAGAGCTCGGAGGTCCGGCCGCCGACCCAGTTCCACATCGGGAAGCGCGCGATCCATCCATTGTTGAGCGCCGTGCGGTCTAGTTCGCTGCCTTCTGCAGTGATGGCTACCGCGTGGCGGCTGAAATCGAGGCCCACGTCTTGATAGGCCTTCGCAGCCGTCAACATGCCGTTGCGGGTCTCCTGGGTGCCGCCAGATTTGGACGTCACGATGGTCAGCGTTGTAATCAACCGGTCTTTTAGGCGCGCGAGAACGCGCTCCATGCCGTCGGGGTCGGTGTTGTCGAAAAAGTACGTCGCGAGCGGATCGTTCGTCGTCGCCAGCGCATCGACGACAAACTGCGGCCCGAGCGCCGAGCCGCCAATGCCGACTACCAACATGTGCTCGAACCGACCCCCAGCTTGCGGCTTCACGGTACCGGCATGCACATCGGCCGCAAATCGATGCACGGCGTGGCGAGCGTCGACGATTACGTCGGCAATCTCGCGATTCGGAGCAAGCTCCGGTGCGCGCAGCCAGTAATGACCGACCATGCGTCGCTCGTCCGGGTTCGCGAGCGCGCCATTCTCAAGCGCTCGCATTGCATCGAAGGCGCGCGCGAGCGGCGCTGCCATCCGCTTTAGAAACGCCTCGTCGAAGCGCATGCGCGAGACGTCCAGCGTCAGGCCGAGCCCTTCCACCCTGCACAGGTACTTACGGTACCGATCCCAAAGTTGCGCTGAATTCATTGAATCTCCTTGGCGGCGGCGACCCGCACCGTCACGCTCTGGGGCAACAAACACGGCCGTGTGTCTGCTGGATCGCATAATTGCGCTCGCTCATTCGGGCAGTCGACGCAGATGCGCGACAATACGACGCCACACGGGGGTTGCTACCGCCGGCATCCCGCTCGAATAGCTGCCGGGTTGTCTGATTGATTTGGTAACGAGACTATAGCCGGTGATCATCACATCATCGGCGATGGTCAATTGCCCCGCTATGCCGACTCCGCCACCAATCATGCAGCGCTTCCCGATGATCGTGCTGCCGGAAATTCCGACACATCCCGCCACCGCGGTATGCGCGCCAATCGCGGTGTTGTGACCGACTTGAATCTGGTTGTCCAATTTAACGCCATCTTCGATGACTGTGTCATCCATCGCTCCCCGATCGACAGTCGTGTTCGCGCCTATTTCGACATCGTCGCCGATCTTGACGCTACCGACCTGAGGTATTTTGACCCACGCTCCACGATCGGCCACGAACCCGAAGCCGTCGGCGCCCAAGACGACACCGGCATGTATGATGCAACGATTTCCGATTGTTACTTTCGGGTATAGCGTGACCTTCGCCATCAGGCGCGTATCCGCGGCAATACGCGATCCGTGTTGAAGAAGGCACCCGGGTCCGATTAACACTCGGTCGGCGATCTCAACATCGTCTTCAATAACCGCGAATGCGCCCACACTTGCGGTAGAGGCTATTCTTGCCGTGGTTGCAATCACGGCGGTGGGATGAACCCCCCTCGCTGGCAACACCGCCGGATGCAACGCCCCGGCTATGTGGGCGAAAGCCAGGTACGGATTTGAATCAATAAGAGCGGCCACCGGGCATGAGGTCTCATCAATCGGGGCCAGCACGACGGCCGTCGCGCGTGTCGCTCCGAGCTGTTTCTTGTAGCGGGAGTTGTGTCCTGAATTTACTAAAAAGCTCAATGTGCCGGGGCTCGCTTGCGCGAGGCTTGCCACACGGTTGACCGTCAGATCGGGATCGCCGCGCAAGCGGAGTCCGAACCGTGCAGCCAATTCGCCTAAGCTAACTTCCACCATTTGTCATCCAAGAATTGGCGTGAGGTCGGGGTTTCTTCCCGGATGCTCAGGTGCAATCGCGATTCGGTGCAAGCCCGGGCGCGCGCAACCGATGGTTGCCCACCGTGCGTCTCGTTCGGGTTGGTGAGCGCGCCCCTCCGCTCTGCACAGGTACCTGCGGCACCGATCCCACAATTGCGCTGAATTCATAGGATCTCCTTTGCGGCGGCGACCACGGCATCGATGGTGAAGCCGAACTTGCTCAGCAATTCCTTGAGCGGTGCTGATGCGCCAAACGAGCGCATTCCAATGATGCGGCCGCTCAAGCCGGTGTATCGCTCCCAGCCGAACGTCGACGCTTGCTCGACCGCGACCCGTGCCGTCACGCCCGGCGGCAACACCGAGTGGCGGTATGTCTGGTCCTGCTCCTCGAACACCTCCCAGCAGGGCATGCTCACGACTCGGCAGCGAATACCGTCCGACACGAGACGTTCGTGCGCCGCTACGCAAAGTGAGAGTTCGCTGCCCGTGCCCAAGAGAATCACCTGGGGCGGGCCCGCTGACTCTGCCGCCAGTACGTACGCTCCTCGCGCAACGCCCGCTGCCGAAGCGTACCGGGATCGGTCTAGCGTCGGCAGCGCCTGCCTCGAGAGCACCAAGGCGACTGGCGCGTGACGCAAGGGCAGGATGCAACGCCACGCCTCGAGGAGTTCGTTCGCGTCGGCGGGACGGTACACCCGCAACCCTGGAATCGCCCTTAAAGATGCGATCTGCTCGACCGGTTGATGCGTCGGTCCGTCCTCGCCCACACCGATGGAGTCGTGCGTGTAGATGTAGATGACCGGCAACTCCATCAAGGCCGACAGGCGAAGAGTCGGACGCGAATAGTCGCTGAAGATGAGGAATTGCGAACCGAATACGCGTACCTTGGACAGCGCCAGGCCGTTGAGGATCGCGCCCATCGCATGCTCTCGTACACCGAAGTGGAAGTTCCGACCGCCGCGCTCCAGAGCTGAAAAATCACCGGCCCCCTCGAAGGTCAACCGGGTTTTAGTCGACGGCGCGAGATCCGCTGAGCCGCCCACGAGCCAAGGCATTCGGGCCGCGATCGCATTGAGAATCTTGGCCGATGCGTCGCGCCCTGAAACTCCCTTGGGGTCCGTGGGGAAGGGGATTAGGTCCCGATCCCAGCCTTCGGGCAGCAAGCGGTGCTGTATGCGCTCGAACTGATCCGCGAGGTCCGAATACATTTCCCGATAACGGTCGAAGCGTTCCGTCCAGGCCGTGCGCAAGGTCGTGCCACGCTGTTGGAAGCTTCCCGCAAAGTGTGCGCGGACCTCCTCGGGTACCAGAAAATGAGCGTCCTCCGGCCACCCATAGATGCGCTTGGTGAGGCGGACCTCCTCATCGCCGAGTGGCTCTCCATGTGCAGTATGCGAGTCCTGCTTGTTGGGTGAGCCGTAGCCGATGTGGCTATCGACAATGATAAGAGTCGGTCGATCGGTCGTGCGCTTGAAGGTCGTCAACGCCCGCGACAGCATGTCGAGATCATTGGCATCTCCTACCCTCGTGACATTCCACCCGTAGGCGATGAAGCGCGTGGCGACATCTTCCGTGAAGGCGAGCGTGGTGCTGCCTTCGATCGTGATGCGGTTGTTGTCGTAGAGCCAGCACAGGTTGTCGAGGCCGAGGTGGCCCGCCAACGACGCCGCCTCGCCAGAAACACCTTCCATCATGCAGCTGTCGCCCGCGAGCGCGTAAACGTCATGGTCGATGATCTCGAAGTTCGGTCGGTTGAACGTCTTCGCCAACCACTTCGAGGCGATGGCCATGCCCACACTGTTGGCAACGCCCTGGCCGAGTGGCCCAGAGGTCGTCTCGACGCCCGAGGTAAAATGGTACTCGGGGTGTCCGGGACAACGGCTGTCGAGCTGGCGGAATCGCTTGAGATCCGCCAGCGACACCGATTCCGTACCGAGCCGCTCGTAGGCTGCGTTTACGGCCCTCACGCCCGTCAAATGCAGCAGGCTGTAGAGCAAGGTCGATGCGTGCCCCATCGAGAGTACGAAGCGATCGCGGTTGGGCCAAATCGGGTCTTGGGGATCGAAGCGCAAAAAGCGCTGCCAGAGCGTGTAGGCGACGGGCGCCATCGCCATTGGGGTCCCCGGGTGACCGGAGTTGGCCTGCTGCACGGCGTCGATGCAGAGCGCGCGAATGGTTGCGATGGATAGCTGGTCAATGTCGGTCGGCAGCGGCATGGAGGTTTCCTTCAAGGAGTGCGCGACGCGAAACAGGCGAATTGGGCTGTGCCTCGGGGAACACTTGTGCGTTCATTGTTCGTACGCCAGGTGGCAGGTCTCATTCCAAAGGCGGATGACGCGTCGTTCGCGCTCTAGCCCAAGCACACTCACGGACGCCGTATCGAGCGCCAGCGATCCGCCGGCGCTCGGCGCGAATCCGAGCCAGCGGGCGGCTAAGACTCTCAGCAGGTGGCCATGGGCAAAGAGCGCCACATCGCCCTCTGCCGCCATCGCTCGCGCGATGACGCGGTCCGCCCGTCGGCCTACGGCGCTCGGCGTCTCGCCGCCCGAAGCGCCGGTGTTCCACAGGTCCCACGACGGCTGTTCGAGCCGGATATCCGCAGTCGTGCGCCCTTCGAAAGTGCCGTAGTCCCACTCCTGCAGGTCGGCCTCGACAGAGGCGGCTCCGTTATATCCGGCGAGACGGCAGGTTTCACTGGCCCGCAGCAGTGGACTCGTCAGGATCAGTCCGAATCGGTGACCGCTGAGACGGCTACCCAGCGCCGCCGCCTGTTGCTTTCCCTGCGATGTGAGGCCGAGATCAGTGCGACCGGTGTGCCGCCCGAGGATGCTCCAGGGCGTTTCACCGTGCCGCACAAGCCACAGAGTGCGCGTAGCAACGGATATTTCTTTCATCGGTTCCTCGCCTCCGCCCAGCCGCCCGCAACCAACGCCTGCGCTTCGACGGGACCCCACGAGCCCGGCTCATACACCAGTGGTGCGCGTCCTCGGATCGCCGGATCGACGATGCGCCAAGCCTCTTCGACATAGTCCTGGCGGGCAAAGCGAAAAGTCTCGCCGCGCATGGCATCGCCAAGCAACTCGGCGTAGGGATCCGCCTCCGCTCCACCGGCATCATGGCTCGCGAGCAACTCGAGCGCGTGGCCTTGCGGTTGGCCGCGGTCGCGCACGCTCGCTCCGAGGCCGATCTCGGACGCCGGGCCTAACTGGAAGCGCACGTAGTTCGAGGTGAACTTTACGCGCGCAAGCTGCGGCGGCCGGCGTAGCTTGACCACCACTTCGGTGAGCGACACGGGCAGGTGTTTCCCAGCGCGGATGTAGAAGGGCACGCCCTCCCAGCGCCACGACTCGATGGCCAGCTCCAGCGCGGCGAAGGTCTCTGTGTCAGATCCGGGTGCCACGCCCGGTTCCTCGAGGTAGCCTCGAAATTGGCCGCGCACCACACGGGCCTGGTCGAGCGGTGGAATGGCCTTGAGCACCTTCACCTTCTCGTCACGCAGCGATTCAGCGTCCTGACTGCTCGATGGTGGCTCCATGGCGATGTTGGAGAGCACCTGAAGCAGGTGATTCTGAACCACATCGCGGATCGCCCCGGTTTGGTCGTAGAACTTGCCGCGACCCGTGACGCCAAAGGGCTCAGCCATCGTGATCTGGACGTTCTCGACGTACCGCCGGTTCCAGATCGGCTCAAGGAAAGTATTAGCGAAGCGGAAGAAGACCAGGTTCTGTACCGCATCCTTGCCGAGGTAGTGGTCGATGCGAAAGATTGCCTGCTCGGTGAAGCACTGGTGCAGGATGGCATTCAGGCGCCGCGCAGACGCGAGATCGGTCCCGAACGGCTTCTCGAGCACCAGCCGGGCGTTCTTGTCACAGCCGCTTCGACCGAGCTGCTGTACCACCACATCGAAAAGCGCCTGCGGGATGGCCATGTAGTGGAGCGGGTTCGCCGCGTCACCCAGCTCACTTCGCAGCGTGTCGAAAGTTGCCGGTTCGCCGTACTCACCCTCGACGTAGCGTAATAGCCGCATGAGCTTTGGAAATGCGTTGGGATCGACTCCGCCACCGTGTTGCTCGACGCTGTCGCGAGCCCGGGCTTGTAGTTGCTCCAGCGACCACCCCCGGCGCGCCACGCCGATCACCGGTACGTCGAGCACGTCCGCTTTGACCATCCGTTGCAGGGCGGGGAAGATCTTCTTGAAAGCGAGATCGCCGGTAGCCCCGTAGAAGACGAGCGCTCCGGAAGGTGATTGACTCACCGTTTCTCTCCGTGGCCGCCGAACGCAGCTCGCATGGCCGACAGGATCTTGTTGGCGTAGTCCGATTCGCCCCGCGAGGAGAATCGCTCATAGAGGGCCGCCGTGAGCACCGGCGCGGGCACGGCCTCGTCGACCGCAGCCTTTATCGTCCAGCGTCCCTCGCCCGAGTCGGAGACGCGCCCCGCATAGCCGGACAGACCGACTGAGTCCCCGAGTGCCGCCGCCGTCAGGTCCAGTAGCCACGATGTAACAACGCTGCCACGCCGCCAGAGCTCAGCGATCTCGCCAATATCGAAGTCATACTGGTAGTGCTCGGGGTTACGCAAGGGCGTCGTCTCGGCGTCGTGCTCCTGCTGCGTTCGCCCTACGTTGGCGCGGTGCAGGATGCTCAATCCCTCGGCGTACGCCGCCATCAGCCCATACTCGATGCCGTTGTGCACCATCTTGACGAAATGGCCCGCACCCGCTGGCCCGCAGTGCAGGTAACCGAGTTCGGCGGTACCGCTCGTCTGCGCGCGCCGCGGCGTTGGTGGCACCGACGCTGGGTTTGGCGCCAATGCGGCAAAGACGGGCTGCAGGCGGGCCACCACCTCTGCCTCCCCGCCGATCATCTGGCAGTAACCGCGCTCCAACCCGAACACGCCGCCGCTCGTGCCAACGTCGACGTAGTGAAGCCCGCGACGGGCCAACTCCTTCGCCCGCCGAAGATCGTCGATGTAGTAAGAATTCCCGCCGTCCACGATGGTGTCCCCAGGCTCGAGGATTGGCGCCAGCTCCGCGATCGTCGAGTCGACCACGGCGGCGGGCACCATCAACCACGACACGCGCGGCGCGTGCAGGCGCCGGACGAAATCGCTGAGCGAGACGGCACCCTCGGCTCCTTCCCGGACCAGAGCCTCGACCGCCGGTGCTGAGCGGTCGAAAACCACTGCCGTGTGACCGCCTCGCAACAGCCGTCGCACCATGTTTGCCCCCATCCGACCGAGGCCAATCATCCCGATTTGCATGCTTTGCTCCTTCGATTTCTTACGTGCTCTGTCCGGCCTCGACGGCCACTCTCCGAGTTTGCGAAATCGGCCGCGCCGAAGAGGGGTGCATCATTGGTCATGATCACGTGGACAGGCATCGACTCGAGGAGCGCGCTCAGCCGCCCCTTGTCGCGAAGCCTCGTCAGAAAGACCTCGACGGCCCGCAATCGCCAAGATTCCGGTGTTCCCGGCGGCCCGACCAGCAGCTTGTGAGCCACGCCGCCGCCCAGCCAGACACCACCGGTGGCCATGGTTCGAAGCGCCCAGTTACCAGTTTCAGCGCCATAGGCACCCAAGAACAGGAGAACTGCCCGTTCGGCCAGGGCGCAGCGTCCGCCGAGCGCCGCCTCTGCGACCGCTGCCGTCGGATCGCCTCGCGCGCGCGATTTGACAAGCCAGTCTGGCTCCGAAGCGCGGTCGAGATCGCGCAGGAACTCGAAGATCTCGAATAGTCCCGGCCCCGAGAGGACCCGCTCCACGCTGACGTGACCGTACTTTGCTCGCAGGTAGCGCAGGAGTCCGACTTCGATCTCATCGCGCGGCGAGAAGTCGGCGTGGCCGCCTTCACTCGCGAGCGAGCGAACGGCCCCTTCCCCGCGCACCAGTGCCGAGCACCCGAGCCCCGTGCCGGCAGCAATGACAGCCATGTTGCCGGAGTCTGGCGTGCCCGCCTGCAGGGTCATCTGCTCAGCCGCGCCAAGTCTGAGCACTGACCAGGCTTGCGCCTCGACGTCGTTGAGCAGCGAGACGCGGCCGAGCGCAAGCGTTTGAGCCAGCCGTGGTCCGTCTACGGTCCACGGCAGGTTCGTCGTTTTCGCCTGACCAGCCCGTACCGGGCCGGCGATGCCGAATCCTGCGGCGGCAAGCCTCGGCGGCCTGGGACCCACAAAGGACTTGACGATCTCATCGAGAGAGGTGTGCTCTCGGCTCCGATAGGTCTCGCGCCTCATCACCCGCCACTGCGTGTCGCCCAACTCGAGGAGCGCAAGCGTGGTCTTTGTGCCGCCGACATCGCACGCGAGGATCATGGCCGCACCGGCTTTTGCGCAGCGGCCCTCGACCTCGACCGCGGCTCCGCACTAGTGGACCCGACGACGTGCATCGCAAGAGCAGTGTCGGCGAGGAGCGTCGGCGAGTGCGTGCCAGAGGTTCGGTCGGTCGGCATCACGGCGTCGCCGGTTCTGGGCATCAGCAATTTGGCGACAAGGCCGGTCCAGCCGGTCTGGTGCGAGGCGCCGACGCCGCGACCGGTGTCGCCATGAAAGTACTCCGGGAATATCAGGTGATCGCGAAAATACGGGTCGTTCTGTAGGCGCTCGCTGTCGCCGTGCAGTGGACGGCGTCCGTCCGGCCCCCGCAAGAACAGCCGTGTGAGGCGCTGAGAAAGCTCGTCGGCTACCTGCTCCAGCGTGCGGTAGACGCCCGAGCCGGTCGGGCATTCGACCTTAAAGTCGTTGCCGTAGTAATGGTGAAACTTTTGCAGCGACTCGATCAAGAGATAGTTCACCGGGAACCAGATGGGACCGCGCCAGTTCGAATTGCCGCCGAAGAGACCTGAATCCGACTCTGCCGGTTGGTACCGCACAGTCAGATCCGTACCACCTGCGTTGAAGACGTATGGCTGCTGTTCGTGGACCCTCGAGAGTGCGCGCACCCCGTACTCAGAAAGGAACTCCGTTTCATCGAGCATGCGCCGCAACAGATGCTTCATCCGGCTGCCGCGCAGCAGGGACAGTAGCCGTCGCTTGCCGCCGCCTTCGACGCCCCAGTGCGACACCAGTGCGGCGAGATCAGGTCGGTAGGTCAGGAACCACTCGAGCCGCCGCTTAAAACCGGGCACCGCGTCGACTAGCTCCGGCTCCAGCGTCTCTACCGCAAACAACGGAATCAGACCAACCATCGAGCGCACTTTTAGCGCCATTCTGCGGCCATCCGGCAGGTGCAGCACGTCGTAGAAGAACTTGTCTTCCTCATTCCAAAGGCCGGCACAGTCGTTGCACATGGCACTCATCGCTTCGGCGATTCCGAGAAAGTGCTCGAAGTACTTGGTGGCGATGTCCTCGTATACTGGGTTCTCGCGCGCCAATTCGAGAGCCATTCGCATGAGATTGAGCGAGTACATCGCCATCCAACTCGTGCCATCCGACTGATCGATGTGCCCGCCAGTCGGCAGTTGCGCACTGCGATCGAATACGCCGATATTGTCGAGACCGAGGAATCCGCCTTGAAAGACGTTACGTCCCTCCGCGTCCTTGCGGTTGACCCACCAGGTGAAATTCAGCATCAGCTTGTGAAACACTCGCTCGAGAAAGGCGCGATCACCGACGCCGCCGTTCTGCTTGCGATCCATCTGGTACACGCGCCAGGTGGCCCACGCGTGCACGGGCGGATTCACGTCACCGAAGGCCCACTCGTAGGCCGGCAGTTGACCGTTAGGGTGCATATACCACTCGCGCGTTAGCAGCAGCAGCTGCTCCTTCGCGAAGTGGGGGTCGATGAGCGCGATCGGCAATGTGTGGAACGCGAGGTCCCAGGCCGCGTACCACGGGTACTCCCATTTGTCGGGCATCGATAGAATGTCGGCGTTATTGAGGTGCGCCCATTCCGAGTTGCGGCCGTTGACGCGTTCGGCGGGTGGGGTGGGCTGGGCAGGATCGCCCCGCAACCATTGTGGAATGTCGAAATAGAACCACTGCTTGCTCCACAGCATTCCCGCGAACGCCTGGCGCTGCACGGCGCGCGCGTCGTCCCCTGAGATACCGTATTGGATCTCGCCGTAGAACTGATCGGCCTCGCGGCGGCGCCGTAACAGCACGGCATCGAAGTCCGCGAACGGCGCCTCGGGCGTACCGCGGGTCAGACGCAGCCTTAGCTCGACACGGCCATGCGCCGGTACGGTAGACACCGACCACGCGGCCGCCTTGGTACCGACCTGCGCAGGATTGACCGCCTCCTCGCGGCCGTGGATGACGCGCTCGTGGAACGCATCCTTGTAGTACCGGCCGGCTTCGGCTTGCGCGTTCCACAGCCGCGGCGCGTTGCTGTCGTTATCCGTGAACAGGAACTGCGGATCGCCGTCGACGTACAAGCGATAGCTGCCAAGCTGCGGATGCGCGACATCGATCGCCCCGTCCGCCGCGCGCGCGAGCCGCGGACGCGGCGCGCCGGTCCGCCAACTCCACGTGTTGCGGAACACAACCTGCGGCAACAAGTGCAGCTCAGCGGGCGCATCTCCGCGGTTATCTGCAACGATGTGCATCAGAATATCGCCGGGGCTTGCTTGCGCGTATTCGATTGATACGTCGAAATACCGATTACCGTCGAACACGCCGGTGTCGAGCAGCTCGTACTCGGACACGTCGACTCCACGCCGGCGGTTCTCCTCGAGCAGATCTCGGTAGGGAAATTCGTTCTGTGGATATTTGTAGAGCATCCGCTGCCAGGCGTGCGAGGGCAGCGCGTCAAGATAATAATACAGCTCCTTGACGTCCTCCCCGTGGTTGCCTTCGGAATTCGTGAGTCCGAACAAGCGCTCCTTCAGGATCGGATCGCGGCCATTCCAAAGCGCAAGCGATAGACAAAGACGCTGCTGGTCGTCGGAGAACCCGCCGAGGCCGTCCTCGCCCCACCGGTACGCGCGGCTACGCGCGTGCTCGTGCGGGAAATAGTCCCACGCGGCGCCGTGCGCACTGTAGTCCTCACGCACGGTGCCCCATTGGCGCTCGCTTAAGTAAGGACCCCACGCCTGCCAAAGCGCGCGGCCCTCGCGATGCTCGAGCAGCCGCTCGCGCTCGCTCCCTAATTTCACCATCGCGTCCTTGGACTTCGCTTTCATGGGATTACCTGCGTGTTTGCTTTTCTTTACGGGGCATGACCGATTGAGCGTATGCGTCGATCGCAGCCCAGCCCGCTAGCACTTCGGAAACGCTCCAGGCCTGTGCAAAGCAACCTCCCGGCGTGTGCGGCGGCTCCGCGTCGAACACTTCACTGATCTGGCCCGCGCACGCATCCGCAACGTGCGCTGCGAGGGGCTCAAGGAAGCTGCGCGCAAGGGCTGGGTCACCGTAGGCGCGCAGATGCGCGCGCACGAACGGCCCGAGCAACCACGCCCAGGCGGTTCCTTGATGGTAGGCGGAGTCGCGCTCGTACGCACCGCCGCGGTAGTGCGGCGCGTAGCTTTGAGATTCTCTGGCGAGTGTGCGCAAGCCAAATGAGATCACTAGCTCGCGCGCGCACACGTCTACGATGCGGCGCGTGCGCTCAGTATCGAGCAATGGATGAGCAAGCGCGCAGGCGATCAACTGATTGGGACGTAAGGTCGCATCCGGTGTGACGCCGTCCGGTGCGTCGATCACGTCGTACAGGTAGCCCCCTTCGTCATACCAAAATCGCTCCACAAAGGAGCGTGCGACACGGTCTGCACGTTCCCGCCACGGAGCCGCTTCAGCCTTTCGACCGACCAACCGCGTAACGTCGGCCAAGACGCACAGCGCCCCGTGCCACAAGGCGTTGATCTCGACGGGCTTGCCGGTGCGCGGCGTTATGACGTGGTCACCGACCTTCGCGTCCATCCAGGTCAGCTGGACCCCGGATTCGCCCGCACGCAGCAACCCATCGACATCGGCGCGAATGCCATAGTGCGTACCGCGGTCGTGCCATTCGACGATGTCGACGAGCGTAGGATGGAGCGTCTCGGCGAGTTCACGGTCGCCGGTATGCGCGAGATACGCGGCGAGCGCCTGGAAGTACCAGAGAGTCGCATCGACGGTGTTGTACTCCGGCGGCTCAGCGCCATCGGGGAAGCGGTTTGGCAGCACTCCGCGATCCACGTGCTGCGCAAACGTGAGCAGAATCTCGCGCGCGATCTCCGGTCTGCCGGTGGCGAGCGTCAGCCCCGGTAGCGCGATCATCGTATCGCGGCCCCAGTCGGTGAACCACGGGTAGCCGGCGATGATCGTCGAGCCGCTGCCGTTTCGGCGGGCACCACGGCGCACGATGAACTGGTCCGCGGCGAGCGCGAGGCCGCGTAACCACTGCGGCCAATCCCCCGGCACGCGCGCGAGCAGCCCCGCCTCGTGGTCGCGCAGCGATTGCAGCGCCGCCGCAGCCGAAGGCTGCTCGTCGGTCTCAGTCGTCGCGGTGAGCGTGACCGTGGCGCCGGCCACCAAGGTTGCGATAAAGCGACCCGGACGATAGAGATCCTCCAGTGAATCCAAGCCGCGTGCCGCCTCCTCCGCATGGTGGAACCGCCAATGCCACGCGCCGTCATGCTCGAATCTCGCCCCGCTCGCCGACAGGCGCAGACTGCCGCCTCTGCCGTCGATCTCGCAGCCGTCCGCAAGCGTCCGAACGGTGGGAGGAACTCCGGCATGCTGGTGGGAGTGGTAATCCCGCCAAGCCGTGAGCGGGGTGAGCTCCACGGTCAGCTCCGCACTGGCGCGCGCGAGCCTATAACTTACGTACGTGGTGTTCGCGCCCGGTGCCATGTACACACGGCATTCGAGCAGTGCATCGGCAAACGCCCACGTCCACGTCGGCACGGTGCCGTCGAGCGCGAAGGATTCGAGATGGCGGTATCCGTGCGGATGCACGGTGCCGTCCGCATACTCGTTGGTGGCGAGGTCATAGTTGTGACTCGCGTAGCGGACGCGGGGATCGAGCTTGACCAGCGTGACCGTGCGACCGACGGGAGGACGCAACGCCGCAACCAGCAGGCCGTGATAGCGGCGCGTTGCGAGTCCCGCTACCGTCCCACACGCGAACCCGCCGATTCCGTTCGTCACCAGCCATTCGCGTCCGCGGGCAATCGCAAGCTCGCCAAGCGTCTCGCGGCCGAGCGCGACGCGCGGCGGCCTTAGCGCCGATGTCGCCTTAGACGCGGCCGCCGTGCTCATAACGACAAATACAACGTCGGGGTTACTGCGGCGGCCAGATTGACCGCGTCTGCTGTCAGTGCGGCAGCCGAAAACACGGAACGGTCGGTCAAGCGTTCGAGGCAAGCCGCAACGCGGCGTGGCGTGCCGAGGTCACTCCAACCGCATTCGGGTGCGCGCAGCACCGACAAGCGTGACTCCGCACCCTGCAGAATGGCGCGTGAAAAGTCGAGCGTCGGCAGTCGTTCGTACAGCTCTGCAACCGCATCCGGTCCGCGCTGAAGAGCGGTTTCGAAGTCGTCGACGATGCCCGGATAACGGGAGCGCATGAGATCGATTATCGTCGCGACCTCGGCAACGAATATAAAGCTGTTCCAAAGTGCGCCGTCGGCAATCAACGCGGCCGCTACGCTTATGGCGGGCTTTTCAACGAAACGGTCGACACGTCGGCCGTCATGGATTCGAGACAGCGCGTGCGGCATCACGTAACCAAGCTCCGGATCTGGAGCGTTTGGCTCCACACCGAGCAATAAAATTTCCCCTGGCGGCAGTCGGCTGGAGGCTGTGGCTTGCAGGGCCCGCGCGAACAGTGATTCGCGAGCAACGAAGTGATCGGACGGCAGGAACACGAGCCGGGCCAGCGGATCGCGCATTGCAATTGTCAGCGTCGCCAACAGTATCCCATTGGCGGTACCGCGGTTCTCGGGCTGCACGATCGCGTGCACGCCCGGAATGGACTGTATCGTTCCCCGCCACCAACGGCGATGCTGCGCTGCTACGACGACAGCCACGCACTCGTCGGCTGCGATGCCCCGCGCCCTTTGCAGAGTATCCTGCAGCAGCGTCGCGCCACCGGTGAGTGAACAAAATTGCTTCGGCACCGCAACGCCGTGCGAGTTGCGGGTGAGCGTTGAAAGCCGCGTACCTTCACCTGCAGCGAGCACGATCGCCCACGTCGCCCGAACGTGTGCTTCTAATGCGCCGGTCACCTGGAGTGCACTCTGTCGAGCCATGAGTGCCGGGTCACGTAGTCGAGGGACACCGCCGGCCTGCCCCGTACGGTATTCGGCGTCGCACCGGCTTCCGCCTTCGGCATCCAGCTGCCCGAACCATTCCGCGTCCGCCGGATACAGCACCGGGGTCGCTCGCTCGTTGCCGGAGTATTGCGGTTCATGACGGTCTCACTAATCTTTGTTTGAAGGGTCTACTTGTGAAAGGACACCGCCGGTCTGCGTTTTATTACGGTGCATTAGAAAAACCGCATCGTCGGCGTCATGACGCGCGCGCGGTCGCATTGGCGATGCCGCCGGCGGCGAGCGCGCCCTTTACGGTGGATTCCTGCGCCATGTCCTGAGATTCCTAGTGCGATTTTAACTCGAGGGTCACCTTACTACCGTAGTCGAATACGGAGTCAAGATGGCGACTCTATCCACCATCGGCGAGCTGGCGAGGCGCAGCAGCCCGGCTTCTGCTGGGACGAGGCGGGAGAACTCCTCGCATTCGAGGATGGGCGGCGTTGCCACGAAGCGGAGCGGATCGGGTCAACAATATTGGCGGCGGTAAGGGAACGGATCGCCCCACACCGATAAAGTGAACTGCCTGCTTATTGACGCGTTGGAATGCGATATAACGCCGCCGTGAATCTTGAATATGCGGCATCCACCGCCTACGGGCAACGTCGCGAACAAACTGGCGATGATTTTTCGATACTATCATCGCGCAGGTGAGAAACTTCTCGCTGGCCGAGATCCGCACCTTGCTGGCGCTGCGTGAACCTCCGTCCGCCACGCTCGCCGATGTGCATCGATTATCGACTTTGAAACTCGTCGAAGTGAAAACGCGGCCCCGGGGCTCTTTGTCTGTTGGGCAATGAACCGCGTTTGCGGCTCAATCTCCGCGCGGGAGCCGAGGAAGGCTGCCCGATTCTCGAGTCACTGGATTCGCCGGCGCGGCGACGCGCCGCTCCCGGCACACGGCGGCTGAACAGGGCTACCGATCCTGAAATCGTCGCCAAGAATACAGAACTTGCGACATCGCGAGCACGTCCGCCGCAATCGCGAATTCCGCAAGGCCGCCGTAGCCGGTGATCGCCGAGCCAGTGATCCCAGCGATCAGGAGCAACGCGTCAAAGACCGCCAGAACCGCGGCGACGACGCGCCAGTGCTCACTAAGACGGATCGGCCGGTGTGCATTGGGCCGATCCCGGCGCAGCAGTAGGAAGCCACAGACCGCGAGCACGTGTGCGAGCACGTAACCAACATTGCCCGCAACGATGACTGACAGAGGGGTGCCGACGAACAGGATCAACGCGACGTTGATCGCGAACTGCAGCGTCACTGCTCGGACGGGCAGCCCGTCGCGGCTCAGTACACCGAACTGCCGGATCGTGAGACCCTCGCAGGCACTCTGATACAGCGTACGCCCAGCAGGCGCGGTGCCGACCACCGAGCGCACAAGTACCGCGGCGATCAGATCGAGAGTGCTCGCCGTCCCGCCGCCGCCGAAAAGCGCTCGCGTGGCGGCCGGCAGAAACCCGCTCGAATCGCCTGCGAGGGCCCGCTCGCCAATCAATCCGCCAATTCCGAGCGGTGCAAACAGGAATACCACGAGCAGCAGCAGTGCGGAAACCCGCAGGGCCCGTTGCGTATCGCGCACGGTCTCGCGGTATTCGGGGATGAAGGAGGCCGGTGCTTCGACCGCATAAGCTGACCATGCCATCACGAAACACCATGCCAGCGCGGTGCGCGTGCCGACGAGGCCGGTTCCGATGCGCCAAGAGAACGATGCGGTCGACCACGCATGCGCGGTCAACGGACAGAGCGCGAAGATGGCGACGGGGATCATCAACAGAGCGCCGGCGAGCGTCACAACCGTCATCGTGAGGCGCAGCCGCGTCATGCCGAGTACCCAGGAAAACAGCACGACAATGAGTGCGATGCAACGCGACGCGTCCACGTGCACGAAGCGCAGATTCAAGATGTAGGGAGAAGTCGGCCAAAACTGCCGCATCGCCACTTGCGCCGCGTACAGACCCAAAATCGCCGGCAGCGTCGCCCAGGAAAACCAATAGGCATAGGTCGCCAGCGGTCCAATGCGTGCGGCACGCGTGCGCCACGCTTCGTTCGCATAGAGGGCGATTCCGCCGGATTTGTCGGCGAACATCGCGCCCATCTCCACATATAGCCCATTGTACAGCACCGCCACGGCCGCCATCGCGCCCCACAGCGACAGCGCGGTCCACGCGCCGAGCGCACCGACCGAGGGTCCGAGACTGATGAACAGTGCGGCGGGCAGGCTGAACGTAACCCCGACCCCGTCCCACCAGCGCAGTGTTCGGCTTTGTCGGCTCATGCGGCCCCTCGTGCGTCGTTAGCGCCGGCGTGCGTCCCAATCGATGTTGATCGGATCGACGGTGACAGTTGCCCTGATGACCAACGTCCCAGCGACAAAATACTGACGGCCACCGTGTCGATGAACTGAGGCTCGTCAAGCCAGCGGTACTGTTCGACGACTAATGCGGAACGCACGATTCCGGTGTAAACGAAAGATGAGATGCGGGAAGCGAAATTCGTTAATTGTACACAAAGTCCCCTTGACTCTGGGGTGCACTCCAAGGTTTAGGATGCTGACATCATGGTGAAGCGCCCCCTTAAATCCTGCGGTGTTTTGCTAACAGCATTGCTGCGGCAACTTTCCGTCAGCGCTGCGAGAGGGGGCTCGGCCCATTTTAAGCCATGTGCCAGGGCTGACACCGTTGCGACTTGATGGAGACATGCATGGTAGACCGGATCGATTTAACGGTGACTGGTGACGAAAAACTCCACTGCAGCGGTTGCGAGACACGCGTTCGTTTCGCCCTGCAGCGCCTGCCAGGAGTCGAGCACGTGGCCGCTGACGCCAAGACGCAACGTGTGGCGGTAATGTTTGATCCGGCTTTACTTACCGCGGACCAAGTACGCAAGAGCCTGAAAGAGATTGGATTTGATGTCGAGGTGTCCTCATGAGTACTGCAACAACCGTTGAAGCCGCTGAGCGCTTCTGGAGCGAAGAGCCCGCCAAGCTACCGGGCCGCCGCCGAATTCGCGCGCGCATCGGGGGCCTGCACTGTTCGTTGTGCACCGCTACCATTGAGAAGGCGCTCGGCAGGCGGCCTGGGGTCGACAAAGTCGCGGTGAGCCTGACACATGAACAGGCGCTCATCGAGTACGACCCGAGCGTAACGCGCGCCGAGGACCTGCTGCAAATTCTGAAGGATATCGGTTACAGCGTCTCCGATCCACGCAAGCTGCGCCCGTTTGAGGAAGAGGAGCGCGCGCTGGTATACGAGCGCAGGCGTTTCGTATCCGCACTGGCCATGAGCATTGCGGCGATGGGCTTGGCCGGGTATCCGGTCGATAGTCCTTGGTTCGTACTGTGCGTGTTTTCCATCGCGAGCTTGGTAGCCTTCTCCTTCGTGGTTTTGCGCAGCTATAGCATGAGCCGGGCGGTTGCCGGCTCGGCGCTTCTGGCCGCGCTCGGCGCCGGTAACTACGCGTTGCAGTTGCGCGGCGCGTTCGGCGCCGCCACCCCGTGGATTGCCGGTGTGCTTGCGCTCCTCCTCATTTTCGTCCTGGGCGGGCACATTGTGCGCATGGCATTCATGGCGCTGCGGCGCGGCATTCTCAACCAGCATGTACTGGTGGAATTCGGGGCATTTGCCGGGCTCGCCGGCGGTACGATCGGCCTGGCATTGCGTCCGCCGAGCTATCCGACAGTGGCGTTTTTCTCGGTGGCGGTAATGGTCATCACGTATCACATCTTTTCCGAATGGCTATCGCTGATCGTCAAGACCCGCAGTTCGCAGGCAGTCAAGAGGCTTTTGGATCTTGAACCTGACATTGCCTATGTCGTGAAGGATGGCATGAACCAAGCCGTGCCGCTCGAACAGGTGCGCGTGGGAGAATTGGTACGAATCCGCCCAGGTGAGCGGGTGCCGGTAGATGGTGAGGTTGTGTCGGGGGAGTCGGACGTCGACGAGTCCCTCGTCACCGGCGAGCCGCTGCCGGTCGAGAAACGCCCGGGAGACCGGACCGTGAGTGGCGCGCTGAACGGCCACGGCACGCTGCTCGTGCGCGTCGCTGCGGTCGGCGAAGGGAGTTTCCTCAGGCAAGTGATACGCAGCGTGGAAGATGCTCGCGCCTTGAAACCCGGCCTGTTGCATCTCGTGGACCGCGTGCTGCGCGTGTACACGCCGGTCGTGCTGCTCATCGCCGCCGGCTCGACCCTCTTTTGGCTGCTCGCGCCAGTGATCGGTGGGGGCTCCCCCGAATTGCAGCGTGCGATGTTTGCCGGACTGAGCGTGCTCGTCATGGGTTATCCCTGCGCAGTGGGGATTTCCGCGCCGTTGTCGATTGTACGCGGGGCGGGCGAAGCGGCCGAGCGCGGCGTGTTGATGCGTACCGGTGAGGCGTTTCAGGCCCTGCGACACGTGCAACGCGTGGTGTTCGACAAGACCGGCACGCTGACCGAGGGCCATCCCGCGTTGCGGGAGATCGTTCCGGTTGCCTGCTCCGAGCACGAACTACTTGCGCTCGCTGGAGCCGTCGAAGCCGGGTCAGAACACCCGCTCGCCCGAACGGTAATGGAAGAGGCGTTTAGGCGCGGTATCGCTCTGCCCGAGGTCGAGGGATTCGAGGCCTTGACCGGTCATGGTGTCAGGGCGCGGCTTGGCCAAGCGAGGCTGACCGTCAGTAGCCCGGTCTTTCTCGCCGCCCAAGGAGTGGACCTTGAGGGCCAGGACGAACGCATCAAAGAACTCGAGGGGCGTGGACTGACGGTGATCGCGGCTGCACGGGAGGGCACGCTACTAGGTCTTTTGGCGCTCGGCGATGCACTGCGACCCGATGCAGCAGATACCGTGCAGCGCCTGCACGCACTCGGCATCCGCACGAGCCTGATCACCGGCGATAACGAGCAGGCGGCGCTTTATTTCGCCCATGCCGCCGGCATCGAAGAGGTCCATGCGCGCGTATTGCCGGCCGAGAAGGCGGCGATGATCCGCAAGCTTCAACAGAGCGCTCGCGTTGCCATGGTTGGCGACGGCATCAACGATGCGCCAGCTCTGATGCAAGCTGAGGTCGGCATCGCTTTCGGCAGCGGAGCCGACATCGCTATCGAATCCGCCGACGTGATCATCCTCAACAGGCGGCTTGGCGCCGTACTCGATGCCTACGAGATCAGCGGCCGTAGTTACCGAAAGATCGTGCAGAACGTATTCCTCGCATTCCTTTTTAACGGGTTGGGAATTCCTGCGGCCGCCACAGGATTGGTCTATCCGATCTGGGGCATGGTCGCGATGGCCGCCAGCGTGACTGCGATCTTTGTCAACTCTCTATGGGGCCGTGGTAATTATTTCTTCGAGGCTATCCGAGCGGTCGGGCGGCCCCCTCAAATGCCCTCGCCAGCCATAGCATCCTAAGGGCAGGCGCTCAACGCCCTAAGGTTCCGCGCCATCGGCACCCTGTCATAAACGAAAGATCAGCTATGTTCAAATCCATGAGTTTCGAAGTCATCGGCGACCTGCGTCTCAATTGTGAGAAATGTGCGCAGCGTGTCACGCGTCTCCTCGCACCCCTGCACGGCGTGCGGAAAGTCCGTGCACAGACACTGAATCAGCGAATTGAGGTGCTGATTGACACGACGGCGGTAGAGCCGGCCACAATCGCGTAACACCTGGATGAGGCCGGTTGCGAGACCCGAGTCGTCAGTTGAATTTCCGCGACGCACCGCAGTCTGACATGGGACCGAGCGTGCAGGCGAGACCCGTAGCCATTGGAGGATCATCTGTGCGAACGCCATTCAATTCGAGGAAGCAAAGTCGCCCTGGTGTCGGCACGGCGCCCCCAAGAAACACTCGTGCGCCAGGGCCTCGACATCAAACCGCTCAGACGGCTGAGGCGACACCGAAGCACGCCAGGATGACCATCGGAAAGCTGGCGAAGCACGCCGGCGTCAGCACCGATACCCTCCGCTTCTACGAGGACGAAGGCTTGTTGATGCCCGATAAAAAATCCGAAGCCGGCTATCGCCTATATGCCGAGAATGCGGTGCGCCGATTGGACTTTATCAAGCACGCCCAGCAGTGCGGCATGACGTTGTCGGAAATCAAGCAACTGCTCCAGTTGAAGGCCAGTCATAACGCGTGTTGCAGCGACGTACGGAGCCTTGCGATCCAAAAGAAATTGCAGATCGAGCAAAAAATTAAGACGATGGAGGCGATGTCGCGCGCTTTGACCGGACTGATTGAGATCTGCACAGCCGATGAGCAGCCGTTGGACGACTGCCTCATTTTGGCGGCGCTGGAATCCAGCATGGCAAAACAGCATCGCGATCCACGCTAACGTCGCACCACTGCCATGAGTATCAAAATCGAAGTTCTCTCAACTCCCGGCTGTAGCAACTGCGCGCGCGCCCGCGAGAGCTTGAAAGCAGTCGCCCTGGCGTTCGGTGAGCACAGGGTGACCTGGTGCGAGGTGAACGTGCTGGACGAAGTGGACTATGCCGTGGAACTCGGCGTCTTGATCCCACCATCGATGGCGATCGACGGCGAACTGGTTTTTCCGAAATTACCGGACGCCGCACAACTTCGGGAAGAGCTAGTGCGGCGACTGGACCATGAACGCTCGTCCGCATCGCACCGGAAGCGCTAAATGAATATTGAGTCATTGCGCGTCACGCTGGAGCAGGCCAGTCTGGCATCGCTCGGGATCGGCTTTCTGCTGGGATTTGTTTTCACCTTCAACCCGGTCGCACTGGCCTCGATTCCGGTCTCGCTGGCATACGTCACGAAGGCGCGCGATCCGAAGACAGCGACGTTGTATGGCGGCTTGTTCATTTTGGGCATGGTGATCGTGCAGACGCTGCTGGGGCTAGTCGCCGGCTTCGGCGGACAGTGGGTAGCGAAGCTGCTTGGCAGGCAGTGGGGCCTCGTCCTGGGGCCCGTACTCATTCTTTTGGGCCTGATGTGGCCAGGTTGGATCAAGTTGCCGTTGCCATCGCTTTCAATTCGCGGGAGGCGCGTCGGCAGCGGATGGGGGGCCGTTGCACTGGGCGCCGCTTTTGCCGTTGCGATCTGCCCGTTTTGCACACCCGCCTTGGTGGTGCTGCTCGGCATCGCGGCCGGGATTGGATCTCCCCTGTTCGGCGCCACGCTCCTGTTTGCGTTCGCGCTGGGCCGCGCTGTTCCCGTCGTTTTGGGCGCCGCCGCAGTGGGCTGGTTGGAGAGCCTTTCCATCCTTCAGCGTTATCACAAGGCGTTCGAGATTGCGGGCGCCGTCACGCTGGTGCTTACCGGCTTTTACATGCTAAACGCATATTTTCTCGTATTTCTGCAACTGGCAATTTAAGTTAGGCTGATTATCTGACCGTAGCAGACAGATCGACATGACACATGACGCCGCCGCGGACAGCCTTGATCGTCCTGAACGAGAGCGCTTGCTGCGGATGCTCGCGGCCGCCACTTGTTTTCTATTGCGTTAGCGTCCGACGTTCAAAGCATATAGCCGATATCCGAAGCACCGGTCGGATAGGCAAACATCGTCGTCTTTAAGTCATTGGACGTCAACCCGTTGCGAATCGCTAGCGCGAATAGATTGATGACCTCGTCCGCGTGCGGACCGACCAGATGAGCGCCCAAGATTCGGTCGGATCCTTCTTCGACCAATGTCTTGAAACCATAGACTGATTCATTGAGCCGTCGTGCCGTGTACCAGTCGGGAACGTTCTCCGCGTTGACCCGAAATTTGAGCCCCTGGGACCGCGCCTGCGTCTCGGTGAGTCCGGCCGACGCAATTGGCGGAATGGTGAACGCGACGCTCGGCACGCCGAGATAGTTTGGCTTCTGGTGGTTGCCGTTCAGCATGTTAGCTGCCGCGACCTTCGCATCATGGCTCGCGATCGGCGTCAGCGGCGGTCCCTTCGAGGCGGCATCGCCCACCGCGTAGACGGCGGGATTGGACGCGCTTTGCAGGAATTCGTTGAGCGTCAGGCGGCCCTCGTCGCACGCCACGTCCGCCGCGGCCAGATCGAGCGGATTGAGATCGGGGACACGGCCCGCCGCGTGCACCACGAGATCGGTCTGGAACACCTCATCCGTTCCGTTCGAGGAGGCGCGAACGGATAGACCGCCGCTAGTCTTTTCTATGGCCGTCACGAGCGTGTTGAGCCGTACGTCGATGCCAACTTCGTGGAATTTCTCCATGAGCCAGCCGACGAGATCCGGATCGAACCCCGTCAGCATCCGGTTGGCGCGCTGTAAGACGGTAACCTCGGCCCCCGCCCGAGCGGCAATGTGCGAGAATTCCGCCGCGATGTAGCCGCCGCCGACCAATAGGATCCGCTTCGGTAGGCGTTCGAGTTCGAGGAACTCGGTGCTCGTGATAGCGAGCTCCTCACCAGGAATACCGAGACGCAACGGTACCGCGCCGACGGCGATCAGTATGAAACGGCCCTCGAGCAACTCGCCGCCGACTTCGACGGAGCGCGGACCGCGGAACTTGGCGCGGCCGTGATAGGCATCGATGCCGTTCTTCGCAAAGTTCTTCTCCTTCATCGCTGGAACACGCTCGGTGAACGTACGCTTGAATTTGATGAGTTCGTTCCAGGCTATGGTTGGCTCGGCACCCGTGATGCCCTTGCCGCGCATCCGACGGGCATGGTCGATCGCTTCGGCTGCACCTACCAGTACCTTCTTGGGATCGCAGCCACGCAGCGCGCAGGTGCCTCCGAAGGGTAGGTGGTCAATCACCGCCACCTTCCATCCGGCGGCGCGGCATTGGGAGGCTGCGACAGACGCGCCCGTTCCGGTTCCGATGGCGATGAGATCGTATTGCATGGTCATTGTGGTTACTCCTGAACGTGTCAGATTCCGTGCTGGCGTCGCCGACGTACTCCTGATTGGAGGTTTTCTGTTCCGTTGCGCCTCAACCCCTAAATTCCTGGGCGGATCAATTCGTAACCTCGGTATGGCCGGCTCGCGCGATGGCTTCGCCACTCGCAGTTTTCGCAGGGTGTAGAAAGACCGCCCATCGAGCCGCAACAGCTAACTAATTGACACAATGATCCCGCTATCCGCCCAAATTCCAAGTAAGTTGGCGGCGCGCAGCGGGATCTCATCCTCGGGCAACCACTGCGCGAGCGCCTCGCAGATCTCGCCGAAACGGCTGCCTCGCAGCGCAGAGTCCAGCGCCGCCGCTTCATCCGGCGTCATGGAACGAAAGTAATTCCGCAGATTTTGCCGCCATAGCAGCCACGGAACTGGGTGCTCCGCGCATAGCGGGTCCGGTGGCGTCTCATCGTGGCCCATCGCTTGCCATACGGCGGTCGTGTTCCATTGAAGATGCAGACGTCGCACTGAGGGATGGAATTCAAATCGCAACTCGCTCCATCCCGATGCGTCGACGGCAGAGAATGTCGCGCGTGGCTTCGGTTCAGCGTCCGCTGCGTCGAATACCTCCGCCAGCGTCCATTCGAGCAGTGCGAGTTCCGCCAAAATCGGCTGCTCGGCATAGGGCGAGGTCTGCCCCAGAAATTTCGGGAGTTCGCGTCCATACCAACGAATCGAGCGATGAACGGACACATGCGCAGCCACAAAAGCCTCACCCAGTGCGACAAAGACCTCGTCACCGAGCACGCTATGCACGACGGGATAGGTATCATCGAGCGCCTCGATCAGCCGCACTCGATAGGCATCGCGATAAATGGCCAATCGTTCAGCAATCGGCAGCGGTGGCGCGGGCACGATGGCATCGGCAATTGGGCTTTGTTCGCCGAGCAAATAACCTTGCAGATCCCGCTGCAATTGACGCAGCCGGGTCTCCTGACTTGCCGTTGCATCTCGCCGGCCCTGCATCAGGCCGCCTGCTGTGCGTGACTACGGCCGAGCTCACGAGCGATTTGCAGCTCAGCCACCAGTTCGCTTAAAGAGGGAATATTGTCGTCGCGCTCGATCATGGTCGGTACCGCGCCGAACTGCGCGACAGCCTCGCAATATAGATTCCAGACCGGCTCGACAATCGGATGATCATGGGTGTCGATGAGATGTCCGCCTAGATCGCTGTGGCCGGCGAGATGAAATTGACGCACCCGATCTTTGGGAATTGCCTGTAAGTAAGTTAGCGCCTCGAAGCCGTGATTGACGCTGCTGACGTAGATGTTGTTGATGTCGAGCAAGATTGCGCAGTCTGCACGCTGCGCGACCTCTCGCAGGAACTCCCATTCGCTCATGTCGGACGCATGGAAAGTGAGATAACTCGAGACGTTCTCCAGCAATATCTGCCTCCCAAGCGCTTCTTGCACCTGGCCGACTCGCGCGACCACCAGGGCCAGGGCTTCTTCGGTATACGGTAAGGGCAAAAGATCGTGCACGTTGCGTCCCTCGATCCCGGTCCAACACAGATGATCGGATATCCAGTGCGGTTCGACGCGCGCCGCCAACGCCTTCACACCGGCGATGTACTTAAGGTCGACGGGATCGGTGCTGCCGATCGAGAGCGACACGCCATGCATGACCAGCGGGAATCGCTCGCGGATGCGCTCCAAGTAGTGCAGCGGCTTGCCGCCGGGCACCAGATAGTTTTCGGTGATGACTTCGAGCCAATCGATCGCGTGAGGCTCGTTGAGCACAGCCTCATAGTGCGGAGTTCGCAGACCGATACCGAAGCCGGTCAGTGTCATCTTGTCGCGCGCGGGTGTATTGCGTTAGGGACGTGGAGGATTAAGGCCCGGCGCCCAGGCGCGCCCGGCCTCATTTCCTCGGCTCAGTCCGGCTTACTTCGCGGCGGCGGCTTTCGCCTGGGCGGCATCGCAGTCGGACTTGGTCATAGACAACCAGCCCATGCCCTTGCAGCTGTTCATGCCCTTGCAGCTGTTCTTCGCTGACTTGCATTCGGTCATTCCCTTGCAGGAATTCACGCCCGTACAGTGGACGGTTGCGGCGTTCGCTGCGAACGTCGCGGTTGCCAGTCCGGAACTGAACAACATCGCGGCCGCGGCAGCCATTGCCGCACTCGACAGTTTATTGATTTGCATATTCAAGTCCTCAATTGTATTGAACGCAGCGATATCGCTGCTCCGCTACGGATTGCTCCGATTGCTGCCGGCTGGAGCGATAGTTGCCGGGTGGGATTCGCGCCCATAGTACGCTTCAATGCCCATTAATAAAGCGTGCTCATGCCCACTAGATCCCTGCCCAGGCAACCGGCCATTAGTTTGCGGGGGGCGTCCTCCAAGACCGTGGCAGCCGGCGACTCGACGGAAAGTGAACTATCCCCTTCCCAGGGCGGCGTGAAATAAGCGCGTAAAAATGCCTCATCATCTTCCGACAGTTCGGAGAGATTTTTCAAAGCTGCAATTTTGCGTATGTTGTCAATCGCCATCGGGAAGTCCAGCCGCGGATTGATGCGCCGATAGGCGCCGCCCAACAGCCCCTTGGACAGCAAGTGCACCAGCTGTGTCTGGCTTTCCATGGACACATCGTGAAAATGTGCGCCCCAGGCCAGCGTGCCGGCGGTGCGCAAGTGGTCCAGATCGTAGGGCATGGCACACTGTTCGCCGGTGCCCACCGACAACACCGCGAGATGATAGAGGCACAATGCGCCGAGGTCGTGCGGCGGTGAAATACCGCGGCGACTGGGCCGGCTGAAACGAAAAGCTTCAACTAAACCGACCAGCGTGGGATTGCTGGCGCACAAGCTGCCGTCAACCAGATCAGTCATATGCTGCGTGGAATGCGCCTCGAAGAAAGTCGGTGCGGCCGAGGTGGCCATCGCGAGGTCCGCCAGGGTCTCGTCGTTGCGCGAGATTCCGCTCTTCACGTAATTGCTGCGGAACACGCGCGGCTGGGCGTTGACGAGCGAGACCGCCGTGACGCAGACATCGGTCTGCACGTCGCCGAGCATGCGCCCGGCGAAGAACGCCTGGAGTGCGCGGCGCAGCGCGGCGGTCCGGTAGCGAGGGCGGAAGGAGTCGGTCCAGCGGAAGCGACGCATGGCCGGCCCGAAGATCTGCGGGATGTGCGTCTCGTACAGCGCCGAGACCTCGTGCGCCGTTAAGCCGAGCGCCAGTGCCAGCGCCGCGATGCCGCCGGTCGAGGTGCCGGCGATGAGGTCGAATCGAGCGCCAAGGGGCAGGTCCTCTCTGGTCAGCGCATTCAGGTGTGCCTCAACGTGTTCGAGAATCTTGACGCTCAGGTAGCCGCGTGCCCCGCCCCCATCCAAGGCGAGGATCGAGAATCGAGCGGTCGTGGGAGCCGCGGCGGACGGTATGGGCTGATCAGCACCCATGTGCGCCCGACTGCGCCTGCCGATAGCGGCCCCAGAGCCACTCGGGTGCGACAAAGAGCAGGCCGCCGCCGATGAGAGTAACCGCGCCGATGTACAGCCAGCCATGCGCTCCCAGCGGCAACCAGCTCACTCCGTAGGCAAAACTCGTCAAGGCCATGAACAGGAAGAACGGGCCGGTGAAGTAGCAATGTCTGCGTCCGCAGCGACGGGCATTGATCAGGCAGGCGCCTCCCATGACGACCAGCGCCAGTGTCCAAGTGATTGTGATGACCCAACCCCCACCCGTGCAGCAAACGGTCAGCAACATGATCGTGGCCGGCAAGCCCCATAGCAAAAACATCGCATCCGCGTTTTGGACCCAGTCGCGCGCGGTGTTCGCTTCAGTCACCGTAGCCTTATCCACTGCGATATCTCCCGAATTTGACAACGGCCACTAGCCGCGCGCCGGATCGGCCGGAGAACCTTGCAGCGGCTGGCCGCCTCGGGCCTTGCACTGCTGCGCCGAGACATTGAGATAACCGCGTCCCTTGCAGGTGTTCTGGCTTTTACAGGCATTAAGCGCGGTAGAGCAGGCGGTTTGCCCCTTGCAGGAGTTGATCCCCCAGCAGGCGATATCGCCTGCCGTCGCGGCCGGGGTCATCACGTCCACGGACTTGTACAACGCAAAGAAGGCGCCAGCGGCCGCCACGCTCAGTGCGGCGCCGGTCGCTGCGCGGCGCTTGACATCCAGCGCTCTGACCGGTTCCGTCGCGCAAGTGGTCTTGCAGGCCGGTGCACGGCGCGCGTTGATCAGGTCCCAGACGCTACCCGATACCAGCAACACCAGACCGACATACATCGGCCAGCTGTGCGGGTAGGTCCCCGTGACCAGCAGCCACAGTGCCACGCTGGCTTCGATGCCGCCAACGAGTGCCAGCCAGAACGGCTGCAGACGCGTGTATCTTACCGCCGAGCGATACAGACTCCAGAGGCTGAGTGCGATGAATCCGACGAACAACGGCAGGAGATACGCATCGTGAACGATGAAGCCGAGCCCGACAGCGCCCAAAGTGGAAAGCACCAACGGCACGCCCAGACAGCAGGCAGCGGCAACGCCGGCGCCGATCAATGAACCGAATTGTTTGAGCAGATTTTTCATCGTAGTCCTTGTTGTAATTTCTCTGGCTCGAGCACGTTACGCGATGACCGATGATCGTGGTGCGCGACGCGATCGAGTGCGGTACCCGCGTTGGGCATCGCGATCTGCCGAATTAAGCGCGAGTGGGAAAACAACCCGCGAACAACCGCTTCCTGGGATGGGCCTTTTTCGGTGACGAGAAGATGCGTGTTGCCGCTCGAATGGAACGTCTCAACCAAATCGCCCACGCAGCCGCCGAGCACCCGCTCCCATTCAAGGCGGGGCAATACGTCGAGCCCAGTCATGATGTCGACCACCGTCACGTCGCGGTGCAGGCAGGGATAATGAGCACACTCGGGGCTTTGCAGGAACAGGATAGGCCGCTCGCCCTGAATATCGAAAGAAGTGATCAATCCCAGCACACAATCCTCTTCAAGCACTAGCAGGGAACGCACCCCGGCACGTATCATGTCTTTGAGTGCATCGTCGATGTGACGCTCGGGGCTGACGGTAACGGGACACTCCTGCGTGAAATCCGTCATCGCCGTGATCGCCGGATCGTCCAAGCTCAAACTTAGCAGGTCACGCGTCGCGCGCTGCGGAATCACCGCAGGCGAGCGATCGTTCGAGAACGCGAAAGGTCGATAGATCATGGTGCGCTTCCCATGGCGGCCGTTCCGCATTCCCCCGCCACCAGCGCTTGAAGCTGCGTGATAGCCGTCTGTCGGGAGTCGATCGCCGCGGCAACGGCGCTGCGCGCTGCGCGTAGCGCTTGACGATCATTGACCCCCAGCGCACGCACCAAGTCCGCGATCTCGCGGATACGCAACCCGGCGCCGGTCGCGGCGCCAATCAGGCGCAGGTGCGACACGCAAGTCTCGTCGAACAAGAAGTAACCACCCGTCGTGGTGGCGCAGGGTTTAACCAGCCTGGCGCTCAGATACGTGCGCAGCTGATGCACCGTGATCCCAGCGCGCTCGGCGGCTTCAGCAATGGCGTAGGGGGCAGGCATGGATTGCACTTCTCAGGCGGCGCAGCAGGACAGCTGCGTCACGTCCTTGAAGAACGTCTGCGCACATAACTTCAAACCCTCCACCATCGTCAGATAAGGAAACAGCTGCGCCGCAAGATCGGCGACCGTCATGTTGTGGTGGATGGCAAGCGCGGCCGCCTGGATCAGCTCACCGGCCTCCGCCGCCACCGCTTGCACGCCCAATAGCCTGCCGCTGCCGGCCTCGGTCACGATCTTGATGAAGCCGCGCGTGTCGAAATTCACGAGCGCGCGCGGTATGTTCTCGAGGGTGAGCAAGCGGCTATCGGTCTCGATGCCTTGCATATTCGCGTCGGCCTCCGACAGGCCTACCGTGGCAATCTGCGGATCCGTGAACACGACCGCCGGCATGCTGCGCAAGTCCAGTGTTGTCTCGCCGCCGGTCATGTTCTGCGCTGCCCGCGAGCCGGCCGCCGCCGCCACATAGACAAACTGCGGCTGATCGGTGCAGTCGCCGGCCGCATAGATATGCGGCACGTTGGTTTGCAGGTGTTCGTTGACCTCGATCACGCCACTCTTGCCGGTCTTCAGACCAATACCGCCGAGGTTCAGCGCCTCGATGTTCGGCGCGCGGCCGGTGGCGACCAGCAGCGCATCGCCGCGCAGTTGACCGCCGGAGGTCTCCAGCACGAACTCGTTGTTCACATGCCTCACGGAGCGGATTTGCGTTTGTCGCAGCACCGTGATGCCCTCGTCCACGAACACCTGCCCCAGTACCTCGCCGATGGCCGGATCTTCACGGAAGAACAGCTGACTTCGCGCGACGATCGTCACATGACTGCCCAACCGCGCATAAGCTTGTGCCAGTTCGACCGCCACAACCGAGGAACCGATGACCAACAGCCGGGGCGGAATCGTTTCACTGACCAGCGACTCGGTGGAAGTCCAATAGGGGGTATCTTGCAATCCCTCAATCGGCGGAATGGCCGGGCGCGCGCCGGTCGCGATCAGCGCACGATCGAAGCTCACGGACTGCTCGCCGCCGCTGCCGAGCTTGACGATGATAGTCTTGGGGTCCCTGAAGCTCGCCTCGCCGCGCAGCAGGGTAATGCTGGGATTGCCAGCGATGATCGCTTCGTATTTCGTCGCACGAAGCTCCTCGACCCGCGCTTGCTGCTGCGCCAGCAGCAGTTGGCGGTTGATCCGCGGCACGCCAGCACTGATTCCCGCATCGAAGGGGCTGGTCTTGCGTGCGTGCGCGAAATGCGCCGAGCGAATCATGATCTTCGAGGGCACGCAGCCGATATTGACGCAGGTGCCGCCAACCGTATCGCGCTCGATGAGAGTGACCTTGGCGCCGCGTTCGGCCGCGGTGATCGCTGCCGCCATCGCGCCACCGCCCGTACCGATGACGGCGATGTGCAGGGCGGACTTCGCACCGGCGCGGGACTGGCGTGTTCCAGCCCATTCTTCCCGCACCTTGCCGGGCGGCGATCTCGGGGGTGTTACCTCACCGCGTAGGTTCTTCGTGGGAAGGACTTTTACTCGGTAGTGCTTTGGCAGCGCGGCGTTCAGCGTATCCAGGACGAGCACCGCGTCGCTGTCAATCCTCGCGACGCCCTTCGGATAGTCCACGTCGACCGTACGCACACCGGGCAGGCGCAGCAGCGCCTTCTCGACATGATGGGCGCAGTCGGTGCACGTCATGCCGGTAACCGCCAACGTGGTCTCGCTCATCGCGATGCGTTCTTTACCGGCGTGGACGGATAACCGGCATTGTCGGTCGCCGCGGTCAGCGCGGCAACATTGGTCTTGGCGTCGTCGTAATGGACGACGACTTCGTGCTTCGCCAGGATCACAGCGGTTTTGCGCACACCATCGACCTTGGAAAGCGCCTTCCTGACCGTGATCGGGCAGGCGGCGCAGGTCATCCCCGGTACGGACAGCGTGACGGTCTGGTTGGCGGCCCACACCGGGGCAACAATGGCGGCGAGGGCGAGCAAGGCGAACAGTCTTTTCATGGTGAACTCCTGATCAATAGAAAAAGGGCACGACGTACGGAAAGCCAAGCGCGACCAGAATCACCAGCGCCACGGTCCAAAAAATTAGCTTATAGCCGTTGCGCACTTGCGGAATCGCGCAGACCTCCCCAGGTTCGCAAGCGGAAGCTGGCCGGTAGATGCGCCGATGGGCGAAGTACAGCGCTACGATCGCCATGCCGATGAAGACGGGGCGATAGGGTTCGAGTTTCGTCAGGTTGCCGATCCAGGCGCCGGAGAAGCCGAGCGCGAGCAGCACGAGCGGCCCGAGGCAGCAAGTCGAGGCGAGGATCGCCGCGATGCCGCCGGCGGCCAGTGCGCTCTTCGCATTCGGTGTTTGTGCCATCTCGTGAAACTCCTGGTGCGGATTGCGAAAGCGGAATAACCTTACTCCCGTAGTCCAGTACGGAGTCAAGATGGCGACCCAATCCACCATCGGCGAGCTGGCTAAGCAGGCCGGCGTCAACGTCGAGACGATCCGCTTCTATCAGCGCCGCGGCTTGCTCGAGGAGCCAAAGAAGCCGCTCGGCGGCATCCGCCGCTACGCGCAGGCCCACGTCAGACGCATCCGGTTCGTCCGTGGGGCGCAGGAACTCGGCTTCAGCTTGGACGAGGTGGGAGAACTCCTCGCACTCGAGGACGGGCGGAATTGCCGCGAAGCGGAGCGGATCGGGTCAAGAAAATTGGCGACGGTGCGGGAGCGGTTGGCGCAGCTCAGGCGTGTTGAAAAGGTGCTCGCGGCGCTGCTGGAGCAATGTCAATGCAACTCGGGCAAGGTCAACTGCCCGCTCATCGATGCGTTGGAATTCGATAAGTCGCCACTGTAACGAGGCCTGGTGCAACCTCCTCGGGCTATTCACCTGACTCTTACCCCATCTTGGCTGCTCACGCTCCCGAAGGAATCTCGGATCGAAATAACCAGAGAGTACACACGGCAGCCGTAAGCTCGACTGCCGAAAACGCACCCAGTGCGGCCCCAAAACCGAAGCGCAGCAACGCGCCGAAGATCAGGCTACCCAAGCCAAAGCCAACGAACAGAGTAAATACATTCAATCCCATGGCTTGCCCTGGTCGCTTGCCGCCGAGCGAGGTGACAATGCCGGCCAAGAGCGGCTGAGTCATGTCATAGCCCAACGACAGCAGCATCGCCACCATCGGTGCGAGCATCACAGGAAAATCAACGCGCAGGAGCGCAGCGGCGAGAGCGCTGAGCCCGAGCCCGATGGGCAGCAACCTGGCACGCCCCCAGCGATCCGCTGCGCGGCCGATCCACGGCCCGAACAGGAATCCCGGTATTTCATAGCCGAGCAACGCCAAGCCGATGCCTACCGGCCCGAGGCGGTAGCGACGTTGCAGATACACGCCGAGCCAGGTGAAGACACCCGAGTGGAATATGGAGTTGAGAAAGACATAGCCATAGGTCCGCTGCCCCCTCGGACTGCCGAGCAGGCTCGCGTAGCCTTGAAAGAGATCGCCGAGCGTACCGCCGACCGGCTGCATTGCCGCCACGATCATGCGGCGATAGGGCAGAAACATCATCAGGACAATTCCGCCCGCCGTGCCAACCAGCAGGAAGAGCCCACGCCAACCGATGAAAGGCACTAACATCGCGCCCAACGGCTGAGTTCCGCAAATATGCAATTCATCGATGGACACGTCTATCGGAGTCGCGAATGGCACGCATTGTGGCTTTATAGACTGCATGCAGCGGCGACTGTACTCAGGTTCGCAACCGCAATGCAGCTCGACGTATCGACCGCGGCCGTGCACCGCGATCCGGCCACATTGTCGTGGCGCGTTCGCGATGCGCGGCAGGTAAGGGGCCGGACGATGTCATCACTTCGGCAAGCGAACGCGGCGAAACGTTGCCAGCAGCCCCAGGTCGTAGCCGATCTTGAGCAATCCGCAGGCCAGCAGCGGCAACGCTGGCCAGCCCGAGCCCAGCAGGACGCCGGCCAGGGTCGGGCCGAGTGCGGAGGCCAGGCTGCGCGGTACGGCGGTGAAGCTGGCGGCCGCGGTGCGTTCCGGCGGTGTCACCACGGCCATGACATAGGCGTTGCGCGTGGGCACATCCATTTGCGACAGCGCGGCACGGGCCAGCAACAAGCCGAGTGCCAGGTTCGCATTGGGCGCGAGCGCCGCCAGCATCAGGAAGATGCTGGATGGGATGTGCGTGAACACCATGGTATTGAGCAGGCCGATGTGCCGCGCCACACGCGGCGCGGCCAGCAGCGAGGCCGTGGCCAGAAGTCCGGCGCAGAAAAAGTACAACCCGACCGTGGCTGGAGGCAAGTGAAAACGCTGGAACAGCCAAAGTGCCAGCAGGGCGTTGACCAAGAGACCGCCGGCGAAGGCGTCGATGGAGAACAGCGCGGCGAGCTTCACCACGGTGCGGCGCGACGGGCCGAGCGGTGTTGCCGGCGGTTGCGCGATCTCATGCGCATGGGGTAGATGCCGGTACAACGTCCACACGCTGAAGCCCACGGCCGCGTACAGCACGAACATGCCGCGCAGCGCCGCCAGCTGGTTGATGCCGGCATGGGTGGCAAGCCAGTCGGGCAGGCCAGCGGCCAGCGCACCGAGCGCCGCGAATAGAGCGCCAGCCACGCTGTAGCGCGCAAACAGTACGGTGCGCGCCGCGCCCTGTGCGGCGTGTGCCAGGCGTGCTTGTTCCAAAGGCAAGAATACGCTGACATCGCCCGCGCCTGGATTGAGGGTGCCAACGAACGCGATCAGCAACAGCGGCCAAAATGCGGAAAACCCCGCGAAGGCGAGGCCGGTTGCAGCCATCAGTAGCCCTGCCGCGAGCAGCAATTGGCGCGAATCCACACGGTGACCCCAAGCACCGACCGCCAGCGTCGTCAAGGCCGAGCCCAGCAGCGTCGCGGTGCTGAGCAAACCGACTTGCCAGACTTTCATGCCAAGGGCGAGCAGATACACTGGCAACAGCACCGCAACATAGCCATCCACGAGAGCGCGCAGGGCGCGGCCTAGCAGCAGCATCTGAGCCGGCGGCGCGGTTTCCTCGGGCAACAACAGCCTCCTCGCCACGTCCCATGTTCGGGAGACGCCGGGCAACCGCATCAGGCGTCCAGCGCGTCGTCATCGGCCAAGGGCGGAGGCGGCGATTGATCTTGCAGTAACCGATGGCAAATCATGGTTGGTGATCTCGTCGACACGGCATGTGCGGGAACCAGGCCAAGGATGGCGCACACGAGCACCGTGCACATGATACCGGCGCGTATTCGTTCACGCTCGCGAGAGCTGAAACTCAAGCTTGCAAGCGCAAGAATCGGTCTATGGTACGGTTGAGGACATGGGGGCACTGTGGTGCCGGGCGCGTCCGTCGGGCTCGAGCGTTCGGTGACGACGTCGTAATTTATAGTCAGATCGATGACGTGTTCAACGTGCCCTAAAGCCAAAAATGCCGACACCCACGTAGCCGACGCGCCGCCGACTGGTGCCAGGTTGTTTGACTTCCCGGCGCTTGAGCCATGCATCGTGTTTAGTCAAGAACGCTGCGGCGCTGTCGCGTAGGAAGGCGTCATACTCCGCCAGGTGTTTGAGGTCGAATCGCTCGGCGATCACCGCGCGCTGCATTTGACCGACGTTCTTCGAGGGCTCATGGCTCGTGAGGTTGGCGTAGCACGTATCGATGATGCCCTCGAGCGTGGAGAGTGTGTACGCGAGGAACTGTGCACGCCGCGCGCCGCGTGGCAAAAATGCACTCGCAAGCATGCGCACCCGGCCGTCGCGCGAGCAGGACAGCAATCGATATCGGGACAATACATTGAGGACATCCGATGCATCGGCATGGGGTAACGCCTGGCGCACGAGAGACTTAAAGCTCACAGAACGTCCGTACAGTGCGAGCGATCGCGCTACGCCATGCTCGTCCAAAAATGCAGGCTCGGTTTGCCAGTGGGTGAGGATGCGAGAATATTCGAGCACTTCAGGATCGGGTACCGCGAGAGGGCGGGTACCTTGGTGATTTCGCAAGCTCGTGCGCAGGGCCCGCACGATCTCCGCGTGGTCGACGCCGGCGCGCACCAAAAACCACACAAACCGGTCCAAGGATTTACGCCAATGACGGGCGCCGTCGATGCGCTTGACCGCGATGCGCGATGAGGCGGAGTGCTGTGCGGGAGCTTTGCGTTTTGGTGGTGGACCCCTCATCGCGGATGCCCCGGTCGTTGCCGTGTGGTCCTGTCCTCGACATAAGCGAACACCTCAACGCCGACTTGTGCCACTCTGCCGGGCGACTTGATTCCGGGAGCCGCTTGTCGTTGGCCGGCCCAGCTATCCGTTTGGTTCAAGAGGGACTGGGCGAGCTTTTTGACCTGCTCGTTAAAGGCAGGAACCGCCTGGACCGGCAAGCGCTCGATCGTCGTGCTTCGCTCACAGCGGGTGTCTCGGCGTCGGCCTGTGGCTTTTGTATTGTGGCGCAGGGTGCCGAGAAGTCCATGGATCAAAACCGGCACGCGGTCGAGCATCATCGGATTGGTGCTCGCAAAGACGGCCGCTCGACGTAGCGGCACGACCTCCCCGTGAGAATCCCGTTCGAGCAGGCGCTCGGCAATCAGAATATCGACGATCTCGCGGGGATTGAATTGGGGCAAGAATCGTCGAACCAGGGAGGCAAAGCTCTTCGCACCGACGATGGGAAGCGGACGAGGATCGCCGCTTTCGCCGAGGAACGCCGGTTCTCGATACCAGGTACCCAAGATGTCGGAGATCTGCAGCAGGGTTTGAAACTGCACGGCCTGCTCCAACCGATACGGTGACCGGGCGACCAACCGCTCCGCCTTGCGGAATGCACGGCCTGCGCGGCCTGCGCTGATCCCGAAATCGCGAGCAAACTCGAATAGCACACAGTAGATCTGCTCGAGCATGCGTTCGCGATGTTCTTGGCCGGCCCGCAACAGATCGTTCGTGCGGTGGGAGGGGCCATTGGTGATTGCGGCGCGTCGCCTAGGAATACGATCCGGCGGACGATGCGCCCGCCGGACCGATCGAGGCGAGTGGGGGCGCTTTGCCATGGCAGACTATCCGGACTTACGACGCCGCGCGGGGGCTGTCGGGGCGGCAGGGGAAGCAGGCTCAACGAGCGTCGGTTCCTCGATGAGAAAAATCCCGATCCCTAACCGGTGAGAGTCCTGCGCCACGCGCGCCGGGCGCACGGTTCGGTTAGGATCGTCGAGCGCATCGTGGAACGAATCGGCGAGCACCTCGGCCTGCTGAGTCAAGTCACGGATCAGTAGCGGCACGTAGCGTGGGTCAATTTGTGCGTTGGCCACAAACCGTACGTACCGAGGTCGGCTCGGGTGCTTGAGGTTGTGCACCAGCGTGTCGATCAAGTCGCGCACGTGTTCGCCGATGAGCTCAATGCCGTTGCTATCCCAGCGCGCGGTGGCAAACGTTCTGCTCAAGACTTCCAACTGCCCATCGGCAAGGCGCCGCACGGCCTTGACCCGCAACAGCTCCTTCAGGAGCGTCGAGACGCGCGGGTCGCCCGCATAGCGCTTGACCAAAGCGGTAAAGGAGCGCTTCGGGCCTCGCAACGGCAGCGTGAGGGGCGTGCCGCGCTGGTCGCAGAATTCGCCATCCTTCCACCAGCCTTGCAGTACGCGTTCGGCGCGCTGGTGGCCCCGCTCGGCCGGTGGCGGGGTTTCCTCCGGTCGTCTGAGGAGCAGTGCTACTTCGCCGCGAGGAATTCCGGTCAGCACCGCAATGCGGGAGAAATTCGGCTCCGGCTCCGGGTCGCTATCGCGAGCCGCGCGCACATAGGCGAGCTTCGCCAATTGATGGAATTCGCCGGCCCCGATCCCAGCCTCCAGCAGGAGGCGCACCAGAGGATCCAAGAGCCGCAAAATGGCTCGCAGCATCGCGGCTTTTAGCGGTTCGCTCACCGCGGTATTCCTCGTATTGTAAGGCTCCGCCCGATAGAACAGCGGTAGCGTTTGCGGACGCAGCGTGAATGCGTCTCCATTTTGGATCTCGGGACCACTCTCATCGCAGGATTATATGGTGCGATTAAGATCACACGCAAGGGGAATTAGTGATCGGATGGGATTTTGATGGAATCCACATCATAAAATGTTAAATATCGAAGAATTACGAGTAATTGCGAAAATAGCGCTCAAGAAAACACTGTCTGTCTAATTGCGGCAAATCATTTGCATTCAAGGGAGACAATGATAATACTCACATATGGTGTGAGATATCTCACACACATAATAAATGGAATTATTCCATGCGGCATTCAACCGTTGCCGTAGCGGCGGAGCGTACGGTGATCGACAGCGGACTTTCAGCATGGCGAGCGCAAGCGGCCTACCTCTATGTCCTGCATTTGGACCCGGTGTCACTGGCCTGGGAATACTTGCGCCGAAGCCCTCGCTATCAGGCGAGTTGGAGAGAATCTGGCGGTGGCTTGGATCGGCGAGCGGGTCAAGCTTGGGGGCTGAGGTATCTCGAGGATCCGCAGCGAGATTCACGCATCGCCGAACCCGTGTGGGATCCTTTACCGGATTCGAGCGTTTATTTAATCCCGCATGATGAGCCGATGCCGCAAGACCGGTTTCATCTGTGGAGCATACCGGGCGACAAGTCTCTCACCCATCACGGCGCGGCGGTCCAGTTGACGGCAAGACGTTGGCGTCATGTGCAACGGGCAATCCTTGCTCCGGATCTTGCGGACGAGGACGCTTACGCATTTTGCGTTCCCGCCGGCGGCAATGTCCGGGAGCGATTGCGGGCAGTCAGTGACTTCATCGGCTGCTATCACGTCGCGCAACCTCCCGCGGTTCGAGACCAGTCTGTGCGGCCATCGCGATCGGAGCTGATTCACCTGCGGATGTTGCAGGCCCTCGATGGCGCCGCGGCGAAGGCCTCGCATCGACAAATTGCCGCAGCGGTATTCGGTGAGTCCGTCGCCCGCCTCCAATGGAGGCCGGACGGCGAATTGCGTGCCCAGGTGCGCTACCTCCTCAAGCGTGGTCGAGTCTTGCGGGAGAGCGGTTATCGCTCGTTGCTCCGGACCCACTCCAACTAGAGGCGAGCAGATTGCCAAATGGACGGCGCCTCTTTCTGTAGAACCACGCGGCCTTTTCCGAATGTGTGGAAGCGCGCGGCAAGTAGATCGCCGCAGACGGGAGCCGACGAAAAGAGTATCTAACCGGCGGAAGAGCAACGGCAGGGTGAACGCCCGAGCGTCGATGCGTCCTAACAGGCGGCAACATGGTCGAGGAACGTGGTACTCACCGGCCGAGCCATAGCACTGCTACGGTTCGACAAATCCGCGCGCTACGAACGGCCATGGGATCTGTTATCGCAAACGCCCTCGACGATCCCGAGGTCGTCGAAGTCCTCCTCAATCCAGACGGCTCGTTATGGATCGACCGCGTGGGGTCCGGCCGATCCGCGACCGGCATCCAATTATCTTCGAACGCCGCCGAGCGCCTGATCCGACTGGTCGCAATATGCATGGGTGTCGAAGTTCATTCCGGCGCGCCGAGTGTCTGCGTAGAACTGCTGGAAAGGGGCGAACGATTTGAAGGCGTGTTGCCGCCGATCGTCCGGGCGCCGATGTTTGCGATTCGAAAGCGCGCAATCGGGGTAATTCGTCTGGAGCACTATGTCCGCGAGCAGATACTCACGCAGGCTCAAGCGGACGTCCTGCGCCAGGCGGTCAGAACTCGCCTCAACATCCTGATCGCCGGCGGTCCTGCGACGGGCAAAACGACGCTAGCGAATGCGCTTTTGCAGGAAGTGGCGATGACCAAGGATCGCGTCATCGTGCTCGAGGATACCCTCGAGCTGCAATGCATTGCGGAGGATCACATACCGCTTCGCACCCAACGGGGGTCCGTTTCGATGGCAGAACTCGTGCGCTCGACGTTGCGACTGCGCCCGGATCGTATCGTGGTGGGCGAAATTCGGGGAAGCGAAGCGCTGGATCTCCTCAACGCCTGGGGCACGGATTATCCGGGCGGCATTGCGACCATTCACGCAGGTTCCGCGCTCGCGGCGTTAGCGCGCCTCGAGCAACTCGTCCAGCAAGCCGTGGCGACCACGCCTCGTTTCGTGATCGCACGAACGATTGGCATCGTCATTTACATCGCCGGCCGCGGCCCGGCGCGCCGGATCGAAGACATCGTTCGCGTGGGGGTGCCAACCGCGAAGGGGTATCGGTTGAAGCGCATCCCGTAACCGAGGGAACCCGCATGGGTCAAAGACGCTTCTGCACCCTCGCACCGATCTTTTCCAAGGTCTGCGTCATACAGGTTCGCCCAGCCAACATCTCGATCGTCGCAGTGCATTCGCGCTCCATGGTACCTCACCGGAAATTGCCGCGGCTATCGACGGCTCCGTATCTCTGAGGCAATTGGGTACAGGGAGAGATTGCGATTGCAGCCGATCCTCCCTACCGCCAACCAGGGAATTCTCCAAGACTGTCTCGCACACCCGGCACCGCGATACCGGACGTCTGACACCTACGGAGACAGCCTGTATGCCCAGCAGCATCCGCACCGCCCGGACATCAAGCGCCGCGCCCGGCTCTCGCCGGGCACCCGCGCCGGCGGCCATCGATGCACGATCCGCAGAAGCGACTCCGCAATCTGTGTTTCTCAACAATGAGGAAGCGGCGCGATTCTTAAGTCTTTCCCCGCGAACCCTGGAGAAACACCGCGTAATCGGCGGTGGTCCGCGGTTTCGGAAATTCGGCCGGCGTGTCGTATATGCCCTGATCGATCTCGAGACCTGGGCGAATGCGCGTTCTTGCGAAAGCACGTCGGACCCGCAATACGCGGTCGTGCGTTGAGTGGATCAGTCGAAAATGAACAGCGTCGTATCCGGAGCGATGGAAACCACCCGCCATGCGGAGTCGGGACACCAAGGATTGGCGAATGCGCGATCCATCGGCGGTCCGCATCGACCTGAGAGCCTACCGATGGAATCCCCGCAGTCCGGACCGTCGGAGCGCGCCGCGCTCCCGGAATTTCGCGCGCTCGCGGGTTCGCTTGCGACGCGTGATGCGCAGGATCTCATGGCGTATCCGTTTTTCTCGCTCGCAAAAACTAAGCGCGTGGCCCCGATCCATT
>Ga0307372_10001225_pt1 | contig 45166 bp, 29 predicted proteins | sample OX1MG_FD_202533 | JGI IMG/M metagenome (GOLD analysis project Ga0307372, IMG submission 202533) | Soil microbial communities from Risofladan, Vaasa, Finland - OX-1 | ecosystem: Environmental > Terrestrial > Soil > Coastal area > Acid sulfate soil | place: Finland: Risofladan, Vaasa | collected...
TCCTACCGCTTGATTCGCAAGCAGCCCGTGCCGATTGGTTGGAAAAAAACTGATTGGGAATTGACGGCGCTGGCGGCGCGTTATCACCGGAAAGCGCTGCCGCAATTGAAGCATAAGGAATTCAGCACACTACCCGCAGCCATGCAGCAGGCCACGCTTTTCCTTGCCGGCATTCTGCGGCTGGCAAATTGTTTCGAGCAAGCGGCAAAACCGGCGCGAAAACTGCAGCTGGATGTGACGCCGGAGGGCCTGACGCTCCGCGCGTATGGCTACGATGGCGAGGAACCGCTGCTATCGAAGCTGGCGAATGCCAAGCATTTGCTTGAAATCGCATGCCGCAAACCAATTGTCATTTTGCCGGGAGCGGCGGGCGCGGCGCTTCAACGAGTCGAGCTCAAGGCAAAAACGCATGCCGCGTAGGAATCGGCTTGATGATTCCGCGGCTTGTTCGCCATGAATTTTGCGCGTTACTCGGCGAGAAATCTGAGAGCCCTTGGCGTGTAGATGGCAACGATCGCGCCGTGGGGCGGCAAAAAAGATTCCACTTCCAGTGACGCCAAGCCCGCTTTTTTTAGCGACGTAACCGCCGAGCGGCTGCCGATCGCGTAAGCGATCACCTCGTCCAAATTCGGCGCGTGTCCCACGCAGATTACTTCGTCGATCTTGATTCCCGCCAATTCTTTGAATAACTCCACAGGTTTTGCTTCCGGCTTCAGCGCATCCGTATAGCGCAGCTTTTTTACCGGATAGCCCAACGCGTTGCAGACGATCTCCGCAGTTTGCACAGCGCGCAGAAGTGGACTCGTCAGAATCACACCGGGCTTGATTCCGAGCGCGTGAATGCCGCGAGCAGCGGCTTCGGTTTTAGAAATTCCCTTGGGCGTGAGGAAACGGTCTGCCTCCGGCGGTGAAGCAGGATCTTCGCGATCGATCGCGATGCCGTGGCGGAAGAGATGAACTTTCATGTGCGATTCCTCTTTTTACTTTCTACCGAACTGGCATTTAGGTTCGGGCGAATTTCGCTGTCGCGAAATAATTATCACTGCCGAACACAAATAGAAGATTCCGTTTGTCATGCGAAGGTCACGCAGCGCGATGCGTTCGCGCGAGCGGCCTTTGAAGACCGGATGCGGTTCGCGCGGTGCGAGCGCGGCCAAAGCGGATTTTCCTTCCAAATACCTCCTCGAATAATTTCGCTGCGCGATGACAGTCGCGAATGGGCAGCGGTTTCGGGTCGCTCGAATGCAAGCGAAGGAGAATTCCCTTCTTGCCTATGATTACGTCCACATTCTGGATCGCGCGGCGGCGCTCTTTGTCGAGAGCGATCGCAATACGCAGTATGGAAGCGAGCGCGCGGACTTGCGCGCGACGACGCGGGCCAAGCGACGAATAAAGTTTGTGCTGCGGATCAGGGCTCGCCTTGCCGTGATAGCGGATCAAGCAAGCGACGAGGAGGCGGTCCGATTCCGCGAGCCCGGGAATGTGCGCGTGACGAACGATGTACTCGCCGTGCTTATGATGCGAGCTGGAATCTATCGCGTAGCCTACATCGTGCAATATCGTCGCCAGTTCGAGGGGCAAGCGAAGTTCGTACGGAAGGCGATGAACGGGAGCGAGCTGATCAAAAAGATAACCCGCGAGGCGGCGCACCTGTTCCGCGTGCGACGGCTCATAATGAAAACGCGCGGCGACGCGGCGCGCTTCGCGAAGCAGCGGCTGAAAACGGGCGGCGTACGCGCTGACGACTGCTCCGGAAAACTGCGAGGACGCGAGGTCCCACAGGATTCCTTCTTTGACGCCAACTCCCGGAACCAACAAAGAACGCAAATGAAGCCATTGCGCGAGTGAGGCGAAAACAACCGCAGCGACGCCGATGACTTCAGCGCGATCGCGGCGGAGGTGCAGCACGTCCATGCGCTCGGCGACGTCGAGCCCCAAAATTCCCCACAGACGCTCGCGAAGCAGGCGGAGATTGATTGTCGCGATTCCAGCGATGCGCGGACCGGGAGCGATCCGGGCCAGCGCCTCGGCATTCCCTCCCGACGCGACGGCGATGGCGCCGGACAGGTTAGGCGGAGCGGCCCAGACGCTTCGAAACAAGGAAAAAACGCGATGCTGTACGCGCTCAAATTCGTCTTCGCTGAGGGCGCCGTAAATTCCGAGAGTTTCCATCAGGCGGACGCTACCCAGCGGCAAAGCGAAAATTTTCTCCGGTGTGCGCTTGCGAAGCAGGCTGATTTCCAGGCTGCCGCCACCAAGATCAACAATGAGCCGTGGAACTAGTTTGTGACTCAATGCGCCCAGAATCGCGGAGCGCACGAGGCGCGCCTCTTCGGACGAATCGATGACTTCGAGCTCGATGCCTGTTGTGCGGCGAATGCGGCGAATTAAATCGTCGCGATTGCGCGCTTCGCGGGCGGCGCTGGTGGCCACCGCGCGGCAATGCTGCACGCCGTAGCGGTCCAGCAATTGTTTGAAGCGACGAAAAGAGTGTACGGCACGATCGATGGTAAGACGACTAAAGCGGCGTTTCGTGAATGCGCGATGGCCCAAGCGAACCGGCGCCCGCTCGACATCGAGAATTTGAATTTCGGCGGAGGATTTTGCTTCGGCAATGACAAGCCGAATAGCGTTGGAACCCGCATCGATGGCCGCGATTCGGACAGGGGCGGCCAAGGTTATTGCCAGAGATGGACGAGGGCGTGCGAGGGCCGGTAACGGATATTCCGGATGCCCAAGTAGGACGCGATTCGTTTGCGCAGGTCCGCGTTGACCGTGCGAATCGGATTCTCGCCGTTCAAGGCGGCGAAGCCGTGATGCTTGGCGAGGTTCACGAATTCCTTGCGAAGCATCGTCTGATAGCTGATGAAAGAATCGTAGAGATCGTCGGAGAGATGAAGGTCGCGGCCCGCTTCCCAAAAACTGATGGCGGGCGATTTTTGAAATTCGCGCTCGAAGGCGATTTGCGGGCGGACATTCAGGAAAAAAGTGAGGTCCGGAGGCAGCGCCAGTTCGTAGATGCGGTGGAGATATTCATGATCGAGACCGCGAACCACGGCGCGCGCGATCAACGTGTAGTAATAACGGTCCGCGAGAACAATCATGCCCGAGCGCAGCGCGGGAAGAATGCGATTTTCGAGCTGGTCAAAAAAGTCGGTGGCGTACATCAGCGCGAGCGTGTAGCGGGTGACGGAATTTCGTGCGAGCAGGCTGTCGATATCTTTTGCGATCAGAAAAGAACGGCGAAGGCCCATGGTCTGGACGGCAAAACCCTGCGACTCGAGCCATTCGGTGAGCAGCGCGATCTGCGTGGAACGGCCCGAGCCGTCCGTCCCTTCGAGAACGATCAGGTGGCCACTGAGTTCGCTGCGATTCTGAGTGGGCAAACCGGCGGAAGGGCGGAGCGGCACACTTTCGCCAAACCATGTTTGCATGCCGGACGCCGCGGTGGTGACAAACTCCTGCGTGACATCCGGATTGCCGTCGGGTTTTACGGGTTCGGTCATAAATTTTTGTAGCGCTTCAATTCAATTTGCCCGGCCACGACGTCGCGCATTTTCTGCTGCAACTGGTGCACGGGCAAAGTGCCGTCCATCAGAACGAAATTGTCCGTGGGGAGCATCTGGTCGTAACGCGCGAGCGTGAGGCCTTGAAATTTCGCAAAACTCTCAATGGGATCGAGCGAAAGGCCCAGGTCCATTCCCGCTTCGTAATACTTAATTCGCGGCCGACCGCTGAGGATGCGGCGAATGGCAATTTCCAGCGGGGCGCGGAAATAAAATGTCACGTCGGGAATAACAGCGAATCGATAGAGATTTCTGAGCCATTCGATGGGACAGCCGCGCGCGCCGTCGCGCGCGAAAGCGGTGTAAATATAGCGATCGGCAAGAACCAGATGGCCGCTGCGAAGAAGGGGAAGAATTTGACGTTCGTAACGATCCGCGAAATCGGCCGCATGGATCAGCGAAAAAGTGACGGGGGTCAGCAGGCGGCGGCGCTTGCCTCTGCGCGTGGCTGACTTGACGAGCGGAGAAGAATTCCACTCGGTGAAATACGTGCGGTAGCCGCCGACCTCGAGCCAGCGTTTGAGAAGATGAAGCTGCGTGCTCTTCCCGGAGCCGTCAATGCCCTCCACTACGACCAGGGCGCCCGAATATGGACGCGCCGGCGGCTTGGGGCGCTTTTCCTCTGGGCGCGCGACTGATTCAAGAGTGGTGCTTGGCGTTGCCATTTGTGAGGACAAACTCTACTAGTGTGGGCGACTCGTGTAAATACTGGATGACCGCTCCATTAAAAGTATATCAAGTTTGAGCGAAATTTCTTGCGTACGAAATATAAGAAACTTGCGCGCAGCAGAATGGAAGCAATTGTCTGGCCGTGGCGCGATTATTGCCGGCCGGCGACCTGCTCGGTTGTGTCGTAAAGCGGCTGTGCCGGATGCGTCCGGGCCGGTTCGTTGGACACGGTGACCGCCAAGATGCGAATTTTGTCGTTGTCCGGCAGCGTGAGAGTCCTGGCGCCCGCCGGTAAATCGAGCGCGTAAGCGAATAAGTAAGAATAGGCGTACGGGACGTTGGCGCCGTCGGACGTGTGGTGATGCGAGGCAAACCAGGCAATGGGCGCGCGCTTGATGAAGCCGGGTGTCATGCTCGCGAAATGCGGCAGCGTTTCCGGATTTTTCTGCAAATATGCGATCCGGCGTCGAATTCGTTGCGCACGCTCGCTGGTGTCGCTCGCATCGGGCTCTGGCGGAATTGGCCTCGGCTCCATCGTGAACGAGCGGTCGAACCACTGGCCGACGTAGCCGCCCCAGTTCTGGATGGTGAGATCGGCGGTCTGGTCACCGAGTTTGAATGTTGCCTGCTGGTCGCCATCAGCAGATGCGGCGAAGAAGTAAACGCGATTGAATTTTCCGGCGGGCAGTTGAATCGTTTGACCGTGCGCGATGACGGCGTCGGGCTTTCCTGTCGCTGCAAGAGCGAGCTTGAAATGAATGCCGGAGTAAGCGATTTCCGACGGCAGCAATTCGGCGGGCAGAGCGTTGCCGGCGGCATCGAAGCCGCCGACGGATTTTGTGCCATCGTCGCTGGCAGCGGCGAGGTCGTAATGGAGCGGAATTGCCTGCCAGCGCGGAGGAATTGACCGAACGCGCGACGGCGCTAACCTCACTTCGTAGCTTTTGATTTCGTATGGAGCGAAATTTGCGAGCAACTCGCCTTTAACGATTGAGGCCGGGTCAACCGGCAATTCCTGGCCGTTGATTTCGTGAGCGGCAATCACGGGAGCAGCAAACGAAACGCGAATACCACGCTGCGGCTTGCCGTTCATTTCGACGAGGCGCACAACTTCGTCGTTGCTTTCCTCAGCTTTCTTGAAAGCCGTTACTCGAACACCGTTGTCACTGACTTTGAGCAAAGAAAAAGTTTTGCCGAGAGCTCCACCATGCTTTGCGCTCTCGAATGCGATGAGCGGAGCGTCAAGACGATACGCTTGCCAGGCAGTATCGCCATCGCGCCAACCACCAGCATGGCTCGAGAGGCCGTAGAGAAATTCGTGATGGCCGAAATCCTGCGAGCCCTGATCGCGATAGGACTGGCCCGCATCGCTGACTCCCGGCGTGTAGAGGAGCGTGAGGCGCAACGTATTGTCGCTGGGCCTGTCAGAGCCGGTCTTCGCGCCGGAGAGAATCGTGACGCCGAATTTGCCGCTTTGATCAGTGAGATCGAACCAACGATGCGAGGGCATCTCGAACATTTTCTCGTTGTCGGCAGGGCGTTCGATGGTGCCAGCGCCCCAATTGTAGGTCGCATCCTGATTCGAAGCAGTGAGCGGAAACGTGGCTTTCAACGCGGCTTCGCGAGTTTTCCAGTCAATCGAATTCGCAAATTCAATGCGATTGCCGGCGTCGCCGGCGGAGAGACGAATCGTCTGCACGAATTTTGAGCCTTCGGCTTCGCGTTCGATTCGCAGCGCTACGCGCACTGGACCACGTTCCGCGATTGTGATTTTCGCAGGACCGCCGACGTAAGCGCGCGGCGGCTTGCTCTGATCCGACCAGTCCATATTCCACGCGGGCCATTGCGAAGGCTTTTCCGTTTGGAATGCGAGGCGTGCGGGAGCGGAAAGAAGTTCGCGATTGAGCTTCTTGTCGAAGATGCTCGAAATGTCGCCGTCGTGATTGAGCTGGATGCGATAGCGGGCATTTTCGAGCGAGGAATCGGTGACTTCGAGTTCAGAGGAGTTCGATGGCGCGGTTGCAGATGGCTGCACGTCGTAAACCGCGAAGCCGGTGGAAGGAACTTTAGCGAGGAACAAGACTTTCGCCGCGCCATCGTCAACATCAATTTGTGCAGGGACTGCTCTGCCGTCTGGCGCGATTACGACAACGGCTTGCGGAACGCCGTCGGGAAAATTGATGTGCGCTTCGACGACGTCTTCGCGCGCGATGGAGAGCGGATTGTAAACGACGATCGGCGTCCCCTTGCCTTCCGTGTCCAGATCAGAGGCAATCGCTTCGGTGGCGCTCGAGAGCACACCGGCGAATTGATTCATGGCGATCACGTCGTCGTTCCAGGAATATTCGTATGACTTGGGCGTCGCGGTGCCAGCCATGATGTCGTGGAACTGGCCGCCGAGCACGAGGCGCCAAGCGTGATTCAAACGTTCGAGCGGATACGGACGTCCGCCCAGCCATGCGGCTGCGGCAGAGGCCTCTTCGGCGGCGTGAGCAAGATTTTCATTTTCGCGATTCCAGCGTTTGTGGACGGCTTCGGAAGTGAGCGAGCCGGCCGAATGGTTGGTGAGTTCGAGATCGCCCTGATAGCGCGGCAGAGCGGCGGACAAATGCTCGGCGAGGATGTCTTTGAACATCTGATCGGCGTCGGAAGAAATAATGTGGAGAGGGCCGGTGCCCATGCGGACTTGCGGGCCTGTGGGCGGCGTGGATGCATTTTCGTTGTCGTCATCCTGGTTCGGATTTCGCGCAGGAAGAGCGCCCATGCTCTTCGTCACCATTTCTTCGACGAGCCTGACTGAATTTTCATCGGGAGAGCCGCCGATGTCGCCGGTGCCGTAATAGTGATAGTCGGCGAAAGCGCCGCTGACTTTGCCATCCAAATTAACGCGCGCGGGCCAGTCGACGAAATTGCGCACGTCGGGAGGCCGCGTGCTCTTGGTGAGGTCGTAGCTGACGCCGCCGGAATAGCTTTCAGGGTTGAGAGCGGCAATGACGCTGCGGCCGTCAGGACCTGTCCACACGCCGACATTGAACGGCGTGCCGGCGGGCGTTTGTTCCGGGGAATCGGGACCGCCAACTGGAGCGGATGAGCCCCACGTTAATTTTTGCGTGGAGAAACCCTTGATTCCCGCGGCGGCGAGAATGCTGGGCAAATCGGCGGGAAAACCGAAGCAATCCGGGAGCATGTATTCTTCGCTGGTTTTGCCAAATTCGTGGCGAAAATATTCGTTGCCGTAAAGGACCTGACGAATGATGGACTCAGGTGAAGGCGAATTGACGTCGTTCTCTTCCATCGACGAGCCTGCCGGGAACCACTGGCCGGTGGCGACGTATTGTTTCAGCTTTGCGTAATCGGCGGGATAATACTCCTTCATCATCATGTACCGATTGGCGCCCGTCCAATTGAAAATGTAATGAGGATATTTCTGGAAGAGAGCGAAGTTCTTGTGCATCGTGTCTGGAAGATATTCGGAAATGACCTGCGGATATTCCCAACGCCACTGCGTGTCGAGATGGGCGTAGCCGACGAGATAGAGCGTTGGCTGATGCTTGAGGTCGGGCGGATTCGGCTGCTTGGCGCTTCTTTGTGAGCGAGCGAGTGCCGCTTTCGTTTGAGCTGCCGCACCGCCGGGAAGACAGGCGAACGCGGATAAGAATGCGACGATGATTAAGAGAACGGACGGGAGCGTGCGTCGAAGAATAAGATTTGCGTGACGAAACGAAATATTCATTTGTGCCCACCCTGCGAAGATTTGGAGCTCGGCTACGGGGAAACTATCCCTGAAGTCGAAGCGAAAAGCCTTTTCTATTGCCGGTCCGTCGAGACGGCGCGTGCGCATAAATGGTCTCCTTAGCTGGGCATGATGCGGAATCGCGCGCACGCATCTTCTCCGAATTATCGCAAGGTGTAAATAGGCACGGGTCAGGCGGGACGTGCAACCATTCGAGGCGGAAATTCGTCCCAAGAACTATGCAGTTGCGACGCACTCAGCCGCGGGAGAATCGGATCATGAGAAAAATGCTGCTCGGAGTTTCGACGCTGTGCTTGCTGCTATCTGCGCCTGGCGGAATCGCGAAGAATCCGCCAAAGGACCAGCCAAAGCCCGTGAAACTTGTGCTGTCTCCCGCGTCAACAATACCGACTGCCGATATTTTGAAGAACCTACGCGTGAAGTGCCCCAACGTGTCGATTACGCTGGATTCAACGAAATCGGACTACATGCTCGAAGCGGGCGGTTGGCCCGGCAATTACAAGTTCACGATGTTCAAGCCGGGAGGGCTGGCGGTGTTCGCGACGACGACGCACATGCTGAGCAATGCCGTGAAGGACGTCTGCGGATTCATTAAGACCAACAAATCAGCAAAGTAAGCGCTTTCTGTTTCCGCTGTGTCCTCGCGACCTCTATGTAGAGGGACAAGAAGAGCTCGCCCGTAAATTTGTCACCGCTAGGAACTTTCGCCCCCTCCCGATTGATTTTCAAGCATAAAGTGGTGCGCCCGGAGAGATTCGAACTCCCGACCTTCTGGTTCGTAGCCAGACGCTCTATCCAGCTGAGCTACGGGCGCAACGTTGGGGAATGAAGTGCCATTGCCAAGCCTGCGGCACAATTGCCGAGAAAACCCCGCGCAAAGACTAAGCGCCTGAAGCAGGCCAGAGGTTTCGGCCGCGATTCACCGCACGGCAAATAACACTTTATGGTGAGGCGCGCCGCGAGTCAAGACGCTGGCAGTACTTTCGATTGCATGCGCGAAGGTGTTCTGCGAATTCTTTCGCTCGCTTAGGTGCTACTCAAGCCGTCACAATCGCCGCGCAATCGAGGGCGAAGCCGAGTTGACGCGCCGTGTGGTATATTTCTTCGCCGCAACGCTATGACGAAAAAAATCAAAGGAAATAAAAACGTAAAAAGAACATCCGCTCGTGATGGGATGGCGCGAGGGACGGACCCGAAGCGTCTTCGAACGATTCTGAAGAAACTTGACGAAGCGTATCCTGCCGCGACTTGCGCGCTGCGGCACGAGAATCCGTTTCAGCTGCTTATCTCCACGATTCTCTCGGCTCAGTGCACAGACGAACGGGTCAATATCGTCACGAAAGCACTTTTCCCCAAATATCCGACACCGAAGGATTTCGCGTACGCGAATCCCCAAGAGCTCGAGCAAGACATCCGGCCCACGGGATTTTTCCGGAACAAGACGAAGTCCATCATGGGCGCGAGCAAACGCATCATCGAGGAATTCGGCGGTGACGTGCCACGAACAATGGAAGAATTGTTAACGCTTCCCGGCGTGGCGCGCAAAACAGCGAACGTGGTGCTGGGCACGGCCTACGGGATCGCGTCAGGCTTGGTGGTCGATACGCATGTGCAACGCGTATCCGGACGGCTCGACCTGACGAAGAACACCGATCCGAAGAAAATCGAGCAGGATCTTATGAAAGTGATTCCTCAGGACCGCTGGATTCTGTTTTCGCATCAAATCATCTGGCATGGAAGGCGCGTTTGCCAAGCGCGAAAGCCACGCTGCATCGAATGCAATTTGGAACGGATCTGCTATTCGAAGGATAAGACCGTCTAAGCACTCCTTCGAAATCCCCTTCCTTGATGGACAAGAACCGCGACCGAACGGTAAGATGAAAAGCCATTTTATTTGCATGTATGTGCTTCAGGAAGGGCGCGCGATCCAATGAAACTGGTGACATTCGAAGATGCAGCGCATCGCCGGAGGATCGGCGGAGCGACTTCAAATGGGTCGGTAGTGGACCTGAATCTTGCCTACGCGATGTATTTGCGTGAAGAGGGCGAGAGCGCTTATCTCCGCATGGCCGCGGCGCGTGTCCCTCCCAAGATGCGCCAATTATTCGAAGGCGGCGACAGGAGCCTGGACGCGGCGAAACAAGCGCTGCAATTTGCCACCGCAGCCGGCGCGGAGTTGACCGGTCCAGCCGGCGAAACGATAACCTACGCGCGGAGCGCCGTGAAATTACGGGCTCCGATCGCGCCGAAGAAATTCTTCCACACCGCCGGTAATTTCAGAGAGCACCATGAAGAAGCGGAAAAAGCGGGATTCTCCCATCCCGTGCTGCCGTGGATTGTTTTTTTTCAGAATGTGGACGCGATTATCGGGCCGGACGAGCCGGTGATTTATCCGGAACACATCACGGAAGAACTGGATTATGAACTCGAGCTGGCCGTGGTGTTGAAAAAGTCCGGGAAATTCTTTTCGGCGAAACAGGCCACGGATTATATCGGCGGATACGTGATCTTCAACGACGTGACGGCGCGCGACATTCAGCGTCGCGAAATGAAATCGGGAGTTTTTAGTTTCTGCAAAGGCATCGACAGCTTTTGTCCGCTGGGCCCATGGATCGTCACGGCCGATGAAATTCCGGATGCTCATAATCTGTCGATGGAGCTGCGCGTGAACGGCGAGGTGCGCCAGAAATCGCATTCCAAGAAAATGTCGGTGAAGATTCCGGAAATCATCGCGCATTATTCGCCGATGGCTTACAGCGCAGGCGACGTCCTTTCGACCGGGACAGTTTCGGGAGTAGCGGCGTTCAGTGGCGACCCCAAGGCTTGGTATCTGAAGCCCGGCGACGTGATGGAATGCGAAATCGAGAAGATCGGGATCCTGCGGAATCCGGTGATTTCCTGGAAAGAAGCCTACGGCGAAAATGCCGCGGCCGTTTAACGAGCGCAAGGATATTCCTAATGTCACAGCCGCCGCAGAACAACAAAGTCTGGACCAGCGCGCTGAACCAGGAGACGAGCGTCCGGCCGCAACTGTCAACGTCGCAACGAATCCGGTTTTATGACACGACGCTGCGTGATGGCGAACAAACGGTGGGTGTCGTGCTCGATCCCCGGCAAAAATTGGAATTGGCGCGACAACTCGACCGACTCGGTATCAGCCGAATCGAGGCGGGATTCCCGCGAGTGTCGTCCGAGGATGGCGAAGCGATTCAGTTAATTCTGCAAGCAAATCTGAAAGCGGAAATCTGGGGATTTGGCCGCGCCACGCGGGCGGACGTTGACGAACTGGCGCGCCTGAACTTGAAATTTTCCGTTATTGAGATTCCCACGAGCGATATCAAGCTGAAGGCATACGGAATTTCTCGCGATGAGGCCGTGCGCCGCGCTTCCGATGCAGTCGGGTACGCGAAAAAACACGGAATCTATGTGGCCTTCTTCCCCGTGGATTCGACGCGCGCGGATCTCGGCTTTCTTAGAACGATTTACCGCGCCGCGCACCAGGCAGGCGCCGACGAGGCGGTGGTCGTTGACACGATTGGGGCGTGCGGTCCGGAGGCTGTTGAATTCCTTGTAGGCAAGGTCCGGGAATGGCTGGGAGAAAAGGTTCCGGTGCATTTTCACGGGCATAACGATTTCGGCCTGGCAACGGCTTGCGCAGTGGCCGCCGTTCGCGCGGGCGCAACCTGGATTCAGGGAACCATCAACGGAATGGGCGAGCGCGCCGGCAATGCCGACCTGGGTGAAGTCGCACTGGCGCTGCAGTGCCTCTACGGAGTGCCGGTTGCAATGGACCTGACGCGGATTCGCGAAGTCTCTCGCGCGGTGCGCGAGGCCTCCGGATATCAGCTGGAACCGTGGAAACCTGTGGTTGGGGAAAATCTTTTCGTGCGCGAAAGCGGCGCCGTGGCCAGCCAGTTTCACATTCCGGAGGCGATTGAACCATTTTCCGCCGATCTGGTGGGGGCGCGCAGACAAATTGTCCTGGGGAAAAAGAGCGGGCTCGACAGCATCGCTCTGAAAGCCAAAGAGCTTGGGCTTCAAGTTTCGGAATCACAGCGGCCGTCGGTTCTCGCCGCCGTCAAGAACAAAGGAATTGCCGCACGCCGCCTGCTGACGGATTCTGAATTTCGAGCCATCGTGCAGCAAGTCTGCGAATCCTCGCCAAAGCTCAATTGATTCGTGCCGCGAGGATTCTCCGTGACGGCTTCTACTCGTCAGCTGTGAAAATGTGGCAGGACGGCTTCGCCGAACAGGCGGGCCTGCTCGGTTCGATCATCTCCCCAAATCTCCAGCAGTATGTGAGAACATCCAGCGTCCCGATACTGCTCAATCCGCTGGATGCAATCTTCCGGAGTACCCGCGATCGGGCAGACCTTCGCGAGAACGTCATCCGTGACGGCGCGCGCTGCAGCCAAGCGGCCGCCGGATTCCATGGCATCGGCGATGGGCTTGATCTCGTCGAACGTTAGCCCGGCTTTCTGCAACAGCACATCGGCGGAGCCGCGGATATTCTGTACTTTATTGGCCAGATACATCGCGGCCATCTCGCGCGCGCCTTCCATGCCCTTTGCGCGATTCTTGTTGATGCTGCCTACGACCACCGAACCGAGGTCGAGATTCGCAGGGTTTTTACCGGCCGATTTCGCGCCTTCGAGCATGGATTCGCGCGCGTAGCGAACAAACGCCGGCGTTGTGATGCTGGCGGTGAGCAAGCCGTCGGAATGCGACCCGGCCATGCGCTGCAAGACGGGGCCCGTAGCGCCAATGTAGATTGGAACCGGGAAGCGAGGCACGTGAGCGTCGCTGCGGAGCGCGGGAATCCGCGCGGAAAAAACCTTACCGTCATATGTGAATTCTTCACCGCCGAGAACGCCGAGAATAATCTCGATGCTCTCGCGCATGACGGTCGCCGGCCCCGCTCCCTTTCCGGATTCTCCTTCGCCGATTTCCTTCATGAAAATTTTGGAAGCGCCGAGGCCCAGCAGGAATCGCCCCTCGCCGGCCATTTCCTGCAGGACGCGCGCTTCCATGGCAATCTGAACGGGATGGCGCGTGTAGGGGGAGATAATCCCCCATCCGATACCGATTTTCTTGGTTTCGCGGGCGACAATGGCCGTAATGGAAGTGGAAGACCGCGCTTCCATCGAATGCTTGCGCCACCACGGATATGCTTCCGCAAGCCAAAATGTATCAAACCCGGCGCGGTCGCAAGCCTGCGCCATCCGTACTGTTTCTTCGACCGGCTCCATGCTGAGTTGCAGAACCCCAACGCGAAAAGGAACGCTCATGATGTCTTTTAACTCCTTCGTAAGATTCGGTATCAGGGATTCGTCCAGGAGTGCTCGAGCCCTTTAATCAACGCCCACATAGTTTTATTCAAGGGAGTTGGAATTCCCAACTTCTCTCCCCAATGAACGATAGCACCGTTCATAAAATCCACTTCTGTCTGGCGGTGCGCCAGGACGTCTTGAAGCATGCTCGCCTTGTGTTTACCGGGAGCGGAGGCGCCTTTCTGTACCAGGTCGCGCGGATTGCCGTGGAGCTCGATTCCGAGGACTTTAGCGATCGCCATGCCTTCGGATATCAGATCGTCGAATAATTGCCCGGTGGCCGGCAAGCGCGTGGCCGCGCCGTGATGAAGAAGCGTGAGAGCGCCAACCGGGTTCGTGGCGGCATTGAAAATCAGTTTCGTCCACTGCGCGCCGCGAGCATCTTCGAGTGGAATGATGCGCAAACCACTGCGATTGAGCAAATCCGAGAGCGCCTGCACCCGGTCCATCGGAGTGTGACTCGGCTCGAAGGGTCCAATCCATGTGTCGCCCTGAATGTCGTAGCCGACGTGCCCGGGTTCGATCACGTGCCCCGCCGGGAATGTGGTCCCGCGAATCACGTAACGAACGTGCTCGGCGAGAATTTCTTCGTTGCCAACGCCATTCTGCACGGAGCAGACCGCGGCAGACTCCGGGAAAATATGAGCTGTGGCGGCAATAGCAGCGCGCGTGTGAATGCTTTTTGTGGCTACGATTCCAAAATCGCAAATGGGAATTTCATGCGCGTTGGTGGTGGCCTTAACGGGAGCGGTAAAGTCGGCGGCGCCGGAAATCCGCAGCCCGTGCTTTTGGATGGCCGCGACGTGCTCCTTCGAAACGTCGTAGGCATACACCTCTGCCTCGCCCTTCCGCGCCAAATGCGCCGCAAAGATGCTGCCTACTGCGCCGCAGCCCACGACACATATTTTCATTGACCGTTACCAGGCCTTTCGGTTCCATCGAAGAATTTCCAGGGAACATCCGCGAGATTTTCGCCTTCCGTCTTGCCAACGCGATATGTGTCCTGTGTATACAGGCAAACTTTCCCATCCGCATCAACCACCTGTGGATGAAAGCTGAAAATCATGTTCTCGCGCAGTTCGACGCGGGATTCGGCGCCAATCGCGGGATATTCGAGCATGGTGGTGCCGATGGAATGCCCCGAAAGATGGCCTAAGCCGAATCCGCGCTTCTGGAAGATTTCGGCCGCGGCGTGATGCACCGCACTGGCCAGTTCTCCCTCGCGCATTTTCTTTCGCGCTGCTTCTCTGGCTTCCGGATAAATTTCCGCCATGGCCGCTGTACGCGCGCTGATTTTCCCGCGAATGAGAGGCCGCGAAAATTCCACCCAATAGCCGGCGGCGCCCGCGAGCTCAAGCGAATAAAGCAGCAGGTCGTCTGCAGCGACAGTCCGATTCGCGGGAACTTTGAAGTGCGCTTCCGCCTCGCCGTTTGTTCCCGAAAGCACGATATTCATCATGCGCAGTCCGGCGCCGCGCGCGAAAAACCGCTCGACGGCCGGCGCCATGATTTCGGCCTCCGTCTTTCCGGGCTGGTACGCTTTCAGGAGCGCCCAGAAACCGTCGAGGATGATGTCCATGCTGTCGCGGATTTCAGTAAGCTCCTCCGCGCTCTTGATAGCGCGCGCCGCGTCAAAGCTCTTATCGAAGGGAACAAACTCAAGTGATCCCGCAGCGAGAGCGCGATAGTCCCGCACCGGCATGATGAAATTCATGCCGTAAATTCCCAGACGTTTCCAGCGCTTCGTCTGGGCGCGCTCAAGCAGCCATTGCCCGGGAACTTCCGCCCACACGTGCTCTTTTACCCAGGGTTTGCCTTTATCGCCGATCCAGCGAGCCTCGCGGGGAAACAAGAGAAGCGGGTCACCATCGAGTGGAATCAAAACGTACACGTAGCGGTGCACGATCTCGAAATCAGAGACATAGCGAACAGCGCCTTCAAAACCGGTATATTCATTTCCGCAGACGAGCAGCGCATCGATTTTTTCCGCAGCCATCGCGGCGCGAATGTTGGCGTAACGGCGCTCGATTTCCTGATTACTCACCATGGACTAATTTCTCTCCAAAATGAAACGGCGCGCGCACACAAATGCAAAACCAATTCAAACACTAGCGCCGCAGATCTCCGCGGCGGCGAGCGCATACACCTTCGTCACATTGACCAGCGTTTGAATCGCGACTTTTTCGCCTTCCTGGTCACGTTCGCCGCTGGAAGGCCCGTAGTTCAAGGTTTCGATGCCGTAGCGCGTCATTACGGAGGCATCTGAGCACCACTGCACGGTAGTTCGCTTCGGCGCGCTGCCTATTACGCGCGTATGCATCGAGTCGATTGTTTTCACCAGAACATGATCCTCGCTGATTTGCGCGCCCGGCACGGAAACGTAGGTCTCGAATTCCAGGCCGTAGTCCGGATATCGCTTGCGCAAGTCCAAGAAAAGCTGCTTTGCGGCTCGTCGCGCTTCCTGCAGTGGCATAGTGGGAGGCACGCGAAGATCCAGGCACAAATCCGTGCGTTCGGGAGTCCGGCTGGCACGCCAAATGTCCCCGCCTCGAATGCATCCCACGTTCACAATGCCCTTGTGACCCGCGTACGAGGATTTCGCCTCCCACGATGGTACCCATTCGTACACGGCGGCAAGAACGTCCTGCATGCGGCGAATCGAAGTTTCCCGCTGGCGGCTTTGGCTGAATGCCGTGTGCACGTAGAGGCCGTGCGTCGTCAACCGCACCCACAGAGAGCCATAGTGACCGAGAACCATCTGCAAATCCGTGGGCTCACCCAAGATGCACATGTCGGGAAGGATGCCGTGGTTGACCAGATAATGCGTTCCGACGCCGTAACCGCGATATTCCTTGCCAACGAATTCGTCGCCCCACTGCGCCTTCTCAATTTCTCCGGCAACGGCTGCAATCAAAATGCTTCCGTCGAGTTTTATTCCTGCGCGGCGCAGAGCCTTTACGGCCTGCGTGTAGCAAACGAGCGCGCCCTTCATGTTGTAAATCCCCAGCCCGTAAATCATGCCATTCTTGACGACCGCTTTCGGTTTGTAGCCAAGCCCGGTTAGATAGGTTTCGCGGCCGGTGTTCGACGTGTCCATGTGCCCGTTGAACATCAAGCTCTTGCCGTTGCCACTTCCCTCCCACAAGCCAACGGCGTTCGCGCGCCCCGGCTCGACTTCCTGCCAAACGACGTCCATTCCGGCGGCTTCGAGGGCCGCGCGCATGTATTTGCCCATTTCAAGCTCTTCGCCAGTTGGGCTGGGGATATTCACGACGTCACATGACATCGAGACGATCTCTTCCTCATTCACTTGCTTGAGAATCGCCTCCGCGAGATCCGCTTTCATGGCAGGAACCGCCTCCCTTGTCATTGACGAAAATCATCCGGATAAGAGCAAAGCTTCTCGCTGCCCTTTTCCGTGATCAAGAAATTATCTTCCAGGCGCAAACCGCCGCCGCCTTCCCAGTAAATTCCGGGTTCGATGGCGAGAACCATGCCTTTGCGCATCGCCGCCGGCGCGGCTTGATGAGCGAACGGGGGTTCGTGCGCGCGCGCGCCCACTCCGTGAGCCACGGGATGCGACGGCTGGCCAGGATATCCGGCGGCGCTGATCCCTTGGCGGATCCTGCGGTCGAGTTCGGCAAGGCTGGCTCCGTCACGGGCGTAATTCGCGGCGTCATTGAATACCACGAGTAGCTGGTCGAGTAATTTGGTGTATTCGGGAGTCAGTTTGCCGGGGCAGAGATTCTTTGTCAGATCGGTCCAATAACCGTCAACGCAGACCCAGATTTCCACGAGCGTAGGCTCGTTTTTCTGGATGGGGCGATGACTGGTGGCGGTGAAGGTGGCGATGCCTTTGCCGGACCAGACGAGAGTGAAAGCGCGCGCCATCTCGACTTTTCCCTTGTAGCCGATTCCCACCGCGTGGATGTGGCCTTCGATCATGGCCGCCACTTCACTTTCTTTCATGCCGGGCTTCATTTCCGCGCGGGCGTGCTCCATGCCAATGGCTGCAAGCTCGTTGGCCAGCTTCATGCGCTCGATTTCCTGTTCCGTCTTAATGGCGCGAACCTCGGCGAGAAGCGGAGTGGCATCCACCACTTGTTTTGCGGCGCCGCGAAATGCGTCGAAATAGCCCTGCGTGTACAGGCTGGGCTCGCCAACCATGCGGTCGCAAATCTGCGCGAGTTGCGAGAGCTCGACACCGACGCGGCCTGCCAGTTTCCTTTCGCGAAGGACGTCGAGGCACTGGTCGAGCGAGCGCGACATCGGCGGACGGGGATCTTGCGGATGATAGAAACGGAAGGAGCGAACATCCTTGTTCCAGGCCGTGCGTTGCGCTTCCTGGTGCTGCGGTTCGATGACGAGCAGCGTGGGATCGCCTTCGCGCGGGAAAATCACAATGTCGTATCCCTTCATCGTCCAATAATTCGTAAGGTAGAGAATATTATCCGGCGCGCGCACGACCAGCGCGTCCAGATCGTGCTGCGCCATCATGTGGCGCACACGTTCCCATTTTTTCTGGTCTAGCGCGTAACCCACGCCCAGCCCCTTCTAAGCTGAAAAAATGAATATCTGTCGATTCCGCCTACGCCGCTCGCAACTATGCAGTTGCGGAATCTTTCCAATTCCAGAATAGTTCCTTGCCCTTGATCAAACGATAGAGGGCTGTATGCAGAGGAGCGCTCAAGCCGTGATTCGCGGCCTCCCGTGCGATTGCCCCGCCCAGGAAATCCACTTCCGTGTGCAAGTGATGGCGCACATCGTACAACATAGACGGCGGATGGTCCGTTTGCGCTCCCACTTTATTCATCTCCCACGGATCTTCGTGGAGAGTGATACCCAATCCCGCGGCAACCTGCTTGCCCTCATCGATCAGATCGTGAAGCAGACGCCCCAGATCGGAGAATTGGCCAATTTCAGCGAATGCGCGGCAGTGCGGAAGCTCCGTCAAGGCCGAAACGGCGTTCACCGACGCATTGAAAATCAGCTTGGACCACTGGGCCGGCCGCGCATCTTCCAGCGCCACCGCTTTCAAACCTGATGCCACGATCAGATCGGCCGCCTCGCGCACTTTGGGAAATGGCGTATGCGTCGGCTCGAAGGGCCCCATCCATGTCGGCGTATCCAATTCGTACTGGACGTGCGTGTCGCTGTGGCGCGTCCCGCTCATGAATGTGGTGCCGCGAATGATGGGAGCGCCGGTAAGACCCGCAATCATTTCCTCGCATCCCAAGCCGTTTTGCGCGGAGAGCACCGTGCCTTTCCGAAAATGTGTTGCCACAGGCGTGACTGCTTCAACCGTCTGCGTAGCCTTGCAGGAGACAATGCCCAAGTCGCACTCGGGAATCTCCTCGGGATTTGCCGTGGCGCTGAGCTTCGCCGTGAATTCGTGCTTTCCTGAAACGCGCAGACCGTGCTTGTTCAAAGCGTTCGCGTGTTCCGGCCGCCGAACGAATGCGTGGACCTCCGCGACACGCGCAAGATGCGCCGCATAGAGGCTGCCGATCGCGCCACAACCAATGATGCAAACCCGCATTGCTGTTTGTTTTACCTTCGCGCCAATTTTTTCGGAAAACAGGATTCCGAGGTGAAAAATCACCGCGCGATTCGAACCTGAAGCACCTTAGGCGACTCCGCGCCGATGCTCGACTCGGATTCGCTGCATACCCTGGCCTTGGCGGGCGCGCTCCACGGAATGGAACAGGGTGTCGCCCGAATTGTGCGAATCCTCGATGAGAGCCCCGCTCGAACACAAAGCGTCCTGCAAAGCCGCGCACACGGTATGCACCGGAGCGGCCCCGCCTTCGCCCATGCCTTTCGCGCCGTTGTAAGAAAACGGCGAAGGCGTTTCGAGATGGCCATACAGAATATCGGGCATATTCATCGCGGTGATCGGCGTGTAATCACTAAATGTGCTGGCGAGCATGTCGCCGTCCTTCGCATAGACACAGTTTTCCATCAGGGCGGCGCCGATGCCGTGGGCTGTGGCGCCGTGCACTTGCCCTTCGACGATCATTGGATTGATCGTCTTCCCGCAATCGTCCACCGCGGCATAGGCGAGAATTTTCGGCTGAAAAGTTTCGCGATCCAGTTCGATCACGGCCATGTGCAGTTGCGCCGCATAGGTAAGCGTCAAGTTGCCGTACTTGCGCTTCAAATCGGGAATCTTGAACGGAGCTTTGTAGACGTACCGGCAATTCAGCGTGATGTCGGAGAGACTGTCGGGCAGCCCCGCATTGTTCACATTGATCAGATTCGCAAGCCCCCAGAAATTAATCGATTTCTTCGTCTTCTTTACGCGCACTTCCGGACCTTGCGCTCCCGAGCCAAATTCCAGATCTTTCTCTTTAGCTCCGAGGGCAAACGCTGCCAGACGGCTCAATTCCGAGTGCAGCTTTTCAGCGGCGCCATGAATGGCCGAAAGGCCGCTGACAGCAAATTGGCTGGCATACGTCCCCGTGTGTCCCGTGTAGACATTCGCTTCGCTGTCAAATCCGGGGCGAACGTTCACCATTTCCGGAGAAATTCCCAGAACGTCCGCGACCACCTGCGATGCCGTGGTCTCGTGCCCCTGACCTTGCGGGACGGAGCCAAGGCTAACCACCACTTCTCCGTAAATATCCAGTTTGACGTTGGCGGCTTTCGATTGCCCCGAATACGGCGCATAGGAATTGATGATTTGGGCCTGGCCGAAATTGTTGGTTCCCGAATCGAGCGTGGTTCCAATGCCAATGCCGAGCAAGCGGCCCTCTTCCCGCGCCTTCTTCTGCTTGTTTTTCCACTCGTCCCAGCCAATCAGTTTTTTTGCGATTTCCAGCATGCCCGGATAATTTCCGGAGTCGTACACGCAGCCGTTTGGAGTGGTGTAGGGAAATTTGTCCGGGCGAATGTAGTTCCGGAGGCGCATGGTGTCCGCGGGAATCTTCAAGGTATGCGCGCAAATATCGATCACCCGTTCGAGGAACCACAGGTGCTGCATGCGTGAATATCCACGATTGGGACCCACAGGGCACTTGTTGGTGCAGGCTTGCGAAAAATCGATGCGCATATTCCGGATGCGATAGGCTCCCGGCAAAACTTGCGCCCAGATTATGCACCCGAGGGGCTCATAGCGAGGATACGCGCCGCAGTCATCTATGTGGCGCGATTCGATAGCGGTGATAACTCCCTTTTCATCCAAGGCCACGCGCGTATCGAGAAACGTCCGCTCGTTGCCGTGCGCGCTTGCCAGCATGTGCTCGGTGCGCGTCTCCGTCCACTTAACTGGCCGGCCGCCGCATTTTCGCGAGGCGAGAGCGCAAATTGCCATGTACGGGTAATTCGTGATCTTGATTCCAAAACCGCCGCCGATGTCCAGGCTCTGCATGCGCATCTGATCGATGCGCACACCCAACGCGGGCGAAAGGAACTGCATGGCGAATGCAGGAAATGAGTTGTTGGACCAAAAGTCAATGTTGTGCTGCTTGGGATTCCATTGGGCGATGACAGCATTGTTTTCCAGCGGCGCGCTGGTGAAACGATGAAAATGCAGCCGATCAATGTGAACGACGTGGGCCGCGCGCGCGAATGCCTTGTCCACGTCGCCATATTCAAACAGGTCGTGAAAATTGCGATTCGTTCCCGCGGCTTCATGCAGGACGGACTCGTCGCGGATCGCCGTTTCCGCGTCCATCACGGGCGTCAGGCTTTGATACTCAACCTCCACCAATTCGGCCGCATCGACCGCGGCCATGCGCGAAGTGGCCACAACAGCAGCGACGGGCTCCCCCTGGAAGCGGACCTTTTCCACTCCCATGGGCAGGTCGACAATTTTTTGGCCAACTCCTGGACCGATCTCCGGAAAAGGTTTCACAAGTGTCGCGACTTCAGCGCCCGTCAGAGTACACACAACTCCCGGCGCGTTTTCTGCCGCGGAGACGTCCACTCGTTCAATCCGGGCGTGGGCATAGGGCGAACGAACGAGCGAGAGATACAGCATCCCCTCGATCTTGTTGTCGTCCACGTAGGTTCCCTGCCCTTGGACCAGCCGCGATTCCTCGCGGCGCTTGACGGACTGCCCCACCCACTTCGCGGACGCACTCGCGCTCTTGCTCGCGCCCTGGCGCCGCTTTGCCGGCTTCGCGGAAACTCGCTTCTTTTTCACCACGCTAGGCCCTCCGGCCCGCCACGAATCATTTGTTTGCGCTAGTTTGCGCCAGTCTGCGCTGGCTCAAGCCAACGCCGCTTGCAGCGCATCAATCATCTTTTGTGCATTTTTCTTTGCGAGCGGCTCAAGCAGGCCGCCGGCAAGCGACGCCAGTCTGCCCACAATCTGCGAATCGCCCTTCCAAATAACCTTCGTTCCGTCCGCGACTTTCTCGAGATCGAATCCCGTGGTAAGCGTCACCGTACCGCCGGCGGCATCGCCCTTGCCCTGATAAACGGCGTGCCGTGGCCTTATCGCTTCCAGCAGCGTCATTTTCAGTTTCGCGTTGCTGCGTATGTGCGAAATTCCGACGCGCAGGTTGACCGTGAAATTTTTGTCGTCTTCTTTCTGCATGCTCTGAAAATCGGGGAGCAACGGACAGAAGCGTTCCGCATCCGTGAGAAAATCGTATACTTCCTCGGGACTCCTGCGAACGCTGAAATCCCCGCCAAAGCCAACGTTCATTTTCCTTGACCCTTCCCCATGGATTCGGCCGCCGCTTCAATCGCCTTCAAAACATTCTGATAGCCGGTGCACCTGCAGGTATTGCCCGCGATTGCCTTGCGAATATCTTTTCTCTTCGGGTGCGGGTTGCGCGAGAGCAAATAATAAGTCGACATAAGGAGGCCGGGAGTGCAATACCCGCACTGCAAGCCGTGGCATTCCGCGAAAGCTTTCTGAATCGGGTGCAATTCATCATTGCGAGCCAGTCCCTCGACCGTAATCACCTCTCCCTGATCGGCCTGGATCGCAAAAACAGTGCATGACTTCACCGTTGCTCCGTTCAGAAGCACCGTGCAAGCGCCGCAATAGCTCGTGTCGCAGCCGATGTGAGTGCCGGTAAGATTCAACTCTTCGCGCAGCAAATCGACAAGCAGCAGGCGCGGCTCAACTTCAAGCGTGTGAGGAGTTCCGTTGACATTCACGCGTAGGGGAACTCGTTCAGGCCCGTCCGGCATATTCGTGACTCGCCTCCACATGTTCTCCGCGCGCGCGCCGCAGGGCGATCTCAATCGCGCGCTTGACCAGACTGCCAATCAACACGCGCTTATATTCCGCCGAACCGCGCATGTCCGATTGCGGTTCGGCAGCGGCCATGGCGGCTTCGCCCGCCGCGTGGACCGCGCGGGGAGTAATTTTATGCCCGCTCAATTCTCGTTCGGCTTCTGCTGCCAGGATAGGCAAAAGCCCCACGCAACCCAAAACAATGCGGGCGTCGCTGCACGTGTCTTTGTCTTGCATTGCCAATTGAACCGCTGCTGTAGCGCTGGCATATACGGGCGCGCAGCGTTTGAACGCCAGATAGGCGCCGCCGGAATTTCTTGGCGGTATTTTAACGATGACTTCGCGCACCAACTCTCCCGGCGCGAGCGCGGTCGTATAGGCGTCCAGAAAAAACTGCGAAAGCGGAATGGTTCGCGTTTTTTGAGGTCCGGAACAAGCCACTTCCGTCGAAAGCGCGAGCAACACTGGTCCCCAATCGCCTGTCGGATCCGCCTCGGCCAGCGACCCTCCGATCGTCCCGCGGTTGCGAACCTGAACGTCCGCAATGCCTGCCGCGCAGTCATGCAGAATTGGAATCCGGGCGACGATTTCCGAATCTTCGATTTGCGCGTGACGCGCAAGCGTTCCAAAGTGAATTGCATTGCCGCGCTTTTCGATCTGAGATATCCCGGGAACGAAATTCAGGTCCACCAGTGCGGTTGGTTTTGAAAGCCTCAGCTTCATTAAGGGAATCAGGCTCTGACCGCCGGCCAATGCTTTCGCTTCCTCGCCAAGCTCGGAAAGCATGGTGGCCGCTTCTTCCAACGATTTGGCGCGAACATAGCGAAAGGCAGCTGAATACACGACGTGTCCTTTTCCCCTCTACACGAGCTCTGCTTGCATACGACTTGTATACCGGACGAGCGATTCTAGAACCAACCTCGCTTGCATTCAAGCACGAATCGCCAAGACTTCGTTCTGGAAATGCCCTGCGCGCTCGTTTATAGTCCGTGGCAGCCCATTCGATGAAACAGCCGAGAATCTTTCCCATCCTGCTAGCGGCCGGAAAACCATCGCGCACGAACGTTCAAAATGCGTCCATCCATCTCACTGGCAGGACACCTTTACAGATCGCTGTCGAAAACTGCGCGGACCTGGAGCGCCCGATTGTAGTTCTGGGCTTTAAATCGGAGCAATTGCGTCACGCAGTGCCTGCCAACGCGCGTATCGTCATCAATCATAACTGGCGCGCGGGGCAGTTAAGCTCGCTCCTCGCAGGATTGCGAAAGGTCCCGCCCGACGGCGCATTCTTGCTCTATCCCACGGATCTCGTGTTTCTGACGCGCCCTGTGATCCGCAGACTCGCGGCGACGTTCCTTCGCTGCACGAAACATCAGAAAATAGTCATGCCCGTGTACCGCGAGCGAGACGGGCATCCCGTCGTTTTTGCCGCCGAACTCCGGGGCGAACTGGCCCACTCCCAAACCGCGCGCGAGGTCGTATACCGGGACCCGCACCGCATTAAGCGAGTCCGCGTGTCAACCTCGGCAATCTGGAAAGATCTCGGCGCGCCTCCGACGGTTGGCGGCAAGGCCTAAAACGGCGGATAAGGATGCTAACAGCACGCCGTTTGCCGGGCTAAAACGTCAGGCGTAGTGCGAGTTGCACCTGGCGCGGATTGTTCACCGAACTCGGCGTGCCGTACAGCGGGTTCGGCGAGCCTTCAAGGCTGCCCGAATGCGTCGAGCCACCACAACCTGGCGCCACAGGATCGGCGGGGCAGAAATCCGATGCACCGTACGTGGTATTAAAGTAGCGAATATTCACGGTATTCATCAGATTGAAGATTTCCCCCAGAACGTCGAGTTTCATCGTTTCGCGAATGGGAAAACTGCGCTCGAGCCTGATATCGACCGTTTGCAGCGTGTCGCCCCTGAAGGTGTTGCGCGGCTCGATTCCTACGCGGTCGTTATTGCCGAACACATCGCCGTTGACATCTGAACCAGCGTACTTTGTGAAAAACTGCGGGGACTGCATCGTGACGATGGTGCTGAATGTGAAGTCGCGGGCCAAAACATTCCAGCCCTTCGGACTCACAAAACTGGCATTCCCGACAAAGCGATTCCGGACGTCATCGGCCGAATTCGCGCGCTCACCACGCAGATTTCCGCTGTCCTGCGGAATCAGGACGAAGCTCGGATTTGGTCCGTCATCAATCGAATGCGAGTATGTGTAGCTGATGCCGTAAGAAATATTTCGAACCAGCTGTTTCTGCAAATTAATCAGAAGCCCGTCATATTGAGAATCCCAGCGCGAAGCGGCTTCGAAGAAAACGCTCCAAGTCGGGTCGCGAAATCCCGGGAATAATGTCTGCCCCGGTATTCCTGGATATGGAACGCAGGGATTCCCGGCTGGAAAATTTGAGAAGAACACATTCTTGCAACCCATCGCCCCGCCGGAGCTGTGCACCTGCACTTGCCCCGTTGAGTTGGGCTGATTGACATCAAAGAAGCTGCCCAGATGCACGCCGCGCAAGTGTATTCCGGAAATGCTCAGCAGCGTGCCCTTGACAGGCTGAAATTCAAGCGAAGCGCTCGCCTGGATGCCGTAAGGAGTTTGGCTGTTTTGCTGAAAACGTACGATTGTCGCGTCCTGCTGGAAGCCGCAGTTGTTCAGCGTCGCTCCACCGCACAATGGCGACGGAGTCGCATCCGGGTACGTAGCGTTTTGCAGCAGTCCGTTTAGAGCGGCAGCCGTGAACGCGGGTCCGAACCCGGCATAAGAAAACAGACGAGTATTGGCGTTCAGTCCATCTTCAAAGGGACGGCCTGTGAATTTTCCCAGCACGCCGCCGCAGGAGGGCGCCTGGCACATCAACAGCGGTGAAGGAAGGGTCCCGTGGAACAGCCCGAAGCCGCCGCGAAAAATAAAATTGTGCGATGTTCCGATGTCGTAGGCCAAGCCGAGCCGCGGATCAAAGTTTTTCCACTGCGTGTTGAGGGCATTCGAAGGCCATGTCTCAAATTCCCAGCGCAGGCCGCCATTCAGAGTCAGCTTATCCGTTGCGCGCCACTTATCCTGCACGTACAGTCCGTCGTATGTGTGGTCGAGGGTGCCGCGGGCCTGATTGCGGACGGATTGCGAAATCGCGCCCCCTTGATATATGGCCGTGCCGCCGGCCAAGCTCGGCTCCGTGAAATTGCTGGCTTGATTAAAACGCTCGAAAAACAGCACAAAAGGATCAGGACACTGAGACGCGCAGCCGGCCACCGCGCCATTGTTACCGAGGAAATCGCCCAGAGTCGCGAAGTCCGCCTCGAAAGGATAGAAAAGGGGAAAGGATTCGTCCGTGCTTACGCGGTCAAAGTTCCCGCCGAAGCTAATCGTGTGGTTGCCCATGCTGTGCGTTACATCGTCTACAATCTCGAACCGCTGCTCCCGGTAGAAATCAGGATTGCCGCGGTTTACGCCCACGGCAAAAGTGTTGGCGACCTCCAAGTGCGGCTGCGTCGAGACGACGGGAAAATCAAACGAACGGCGCGCGAATTGCATGTGCAAATCGTTGACCCATGAAGGAGAGAACGTCGTGGTCAACCCGCCGGCCAGCGATTGGTCGCGAATGAAATTGTTCTTGAACGCAGACGGCAGATCGAAGCCGTTGTTGAGCGGCGATTGATTGGTCAAGCGATCATCGTTGATGAAATAGCGCACATAAAGGTAATTCCGGCTGCTGAGGTTTTCGTCCAGACGGGCAAATCCATTGTCGGTATTTCCGGTACGCAACTCCTGCAAGTTCTCGGAGGGCAACCCGAACACTGTCGTCTTTACGTTGTTGATCGCGGCAATGTTGTTGAGTACGGCGGAGTTGTAGATGGGCGATTCCGCGCGCCGCTGCACTTCATAATTGGCGAAGAAAAAGGTCTTATCCTTCTTGATGGGTCCGCCCAGCGATACTCCAAATTGGTTTTGCCTGAGGACGTTGAAGCCGGGCGCGGAGAGAATGCTCTTCGCATCCATAGCGCTGTTTCGAAAGTATTCATAGACCGAACCGTGCAATTGATTCGTTCCGCCGCGCGTTATGATGTTCACAATGCCTGCCGTCGCCCGGCCAAATTCCGTGGTGTAGTCGGTATTGATCACGCGAAATTCGCGCACGGAGTCCTGCGGCGGCGTCCCGCGCTGGATTCCCGAGGCCGTCGAAATGTCGTCGGCTCCGTCAACAGCGATGAAATTGAAGTGGATGTTCTGGCCCGCGAAGGACAGTTTCGTCACGGGTTCGACAATCACGTCCGTGCTACCCGACGTTGTGTCGCCAATCTGCACGCCGGGTGACAATAGGGCAAAGTCAATGAACTCACGGCCGTTCACGGGCAGGTTTTGAATCTGCTGCTGCGTGATTACGGTGCTCACTTGCGTGCGCGTGGGTTCGGTAACCTCCGACGTCGCTTGGACAACGACTTTTTCCGTGGCTTCGCCTACTGCCAGATTGAAATCAAGCGCGGCCGTTTGCCCCACCTGCAGGGTGACGTCTTTCGCTTGCGTCTGGAATCCGGCATTCTCCACGGTCACTGTGTAATCGCCCACGGGAATCGCGGCTAGATCATACTCCCCGGAGGTGTTCGTCAAGGCGGTCCTGGTGACACCGGTAGCCTTGTTGACCGCGGTTACCTTGGCATTGGGAATCGATCCGCCGCTAGAGTCGAGAACTTGTCCCTGCAGTGTCGCCGTAGTGGTTTGCGCCCACGCAGGAACCGCAATGCCCAGGACAAAAGCAAATACGCACAACAACCCACTCCGTTTCGACAGTCTCATCGGCATCCTCCGGCAAACACTTAAGGTTCCCGCGGTCCTGAGCAAGTACCTCGCGTTTATATTATGAGTGCAAACCTGTCAAGGGAATTTCTCCGAAGGGATGGCAGATAAGGTCTGCGCACTGCTGGCGCATTACGAAAGAAGCATCTGATTTTCGCGCGGCGCAAAAATTGGAATCGAAGCGCGCCTTTGCAAGCCGGCTCTTCAATGCATCATTTTCGCGAAATTCCCACTGGCGCCTGAGACGGCGGAATGTTTTGATTCAATCGAAAGAAGTTGCTCGGATCATAATGGCTTTTCACCGCCACAAGGCGATCCCAACGCTCGTTGTAAGCCTCCTTTGTGCGGTTTTCTTCGTCGCCACTCATAAAGTTGACGTAGACTCCGGGTTGCATGGCAGGCCGAAGTTTCGCAAATAGATTTCGCACCCAAGAGATATTTTCAGCGTCCTCCGCTGGCTCAGACCAGTCTGCCAAAATATTCATGATGTATGGCGCATCGCGGGTACCGAAGGCCGTTTCGGAAGCGCCAACGCGCCCGGCCGCGCCTCCCAAATATGCAAGTTCGATTTGGCTGTTGGCGGAAGGCACCGAAGACAGTGCGTCTATCATCTGGAGGATGGAGTCATCGTCGAGCGTCTTGAAGTATCCCGACTTGGTGTAGTAGCGGCGGCCGTGCGGGAATTCCGCGTCCGCCATGGTTTGCAGCTCCAAAAAAGGAATCGTTCTTTTCGTGACGGCAATTGGATTCCCCACCGAGAAAACGCGGTCGAGTTGACGCTGCCCCGCCCTTCGCTCTCCAAACCAAGCTATCGTTTCGCTCAATACAGGCGCTCGACTGTCCGCAGCGGCCGTTCCGGCTGAATCCGGCATAACGCGCAACGAAAGATTCCATTTGAGCTCGTCAGGCGCGACAGGCATGAAGTCGCGCCAATAGCGCATGGTGGGAAAAATCTCATCCTTGATGCACAGGCCGCTGCCGAGCATCACCGTGGCCAAGGGATGAAGCTTTAGCGCGAACTCAGTTACCACTCCAAAATTCCCGCCGCCTCCGCGCAGCGCCCAGAAAAGCTCATCGTTTTCTCGCGCGCTGGCACGCACGACAGAGCCATCCGCAGTGACCACGGTGAATTCTTCCACGTTATCGCAAGACATTCCAAAGATCCGAGTCAGCCAGCCAGTCCCGCCCCCGAGGATCAAGCCAGCAGCGCCGGTATGCGAAACCACGCCTGCCGGGTAGACGAGACCCACTTGCTGCGTTGCTGCATCCATCGTGCCCAATAGGCATCCGCCAGCGGCATAGGCGAGCCGCGCCTGCTCGTTGACCACAACGCTACGCATTCCGGACAAATCGATCACTAATCCGCCGTCGCAGGAACTGAATCCAGCTAGGCTGTGCCCTCCGCACCGCACGGCTGTGAGGATGCGAGCAGCGTTTGCGGCGCGAACAGCCATTTGCACGTCGGGAACTCCGTTACATCGCGCAATCAGGCCCGGATTCCGCGCAACACATGCATTCCAGATGCCCCGCGCGTCGCTGTACCCCGGGTCCGCGGGACGAAGCAACTCGCCCTTGAATTTGCCTTTGAGCTGATCCGCAAGGTCTTCGAGATTTTTTGCCATACCGACGTTATGACGACACCAAGAATTAGCCCGGCTCTCTTGCGTCCAATGCGATTTCCAGTCGCGTCCGGCTAGTTCGAATTCGCAACGGCCGAGGCCGTCGAAGATGCATTGACCGATGAATGGACCGGCGCAATTCCCGCCGCCTTTAGCTGGGCGTTAAACGCGGGAAGATCCACATTCAAAACGCGAGTTAAACTAGCCAATTGCTCGCTGAGTTCGCCGGACAACTCTTTGAGGACAGCAATGTCCTGAGCGGTAGGGCCGTAATCGCCTCCCAGATAATTCTGCATCGCGGCCAGCCGGTTGTTCAACTGCAACGGATAGATAAGTGTTTGGTCGTCAAAACCCGTAAAACGCGGCTCGTATAGGTGGTGCAGGACCACGTCGAGCCGTCCATTTAGCGTGTGAGCTGCCCCAGCAATTGCGGCATTGTCACCGGCCTTCTGCGATGCTGCGGTCACTCGCTGCTGAATTTCCCGGATTTGATTGATGGCGTCATCGGCGGCCGAAAGTTTGTCCCGGGCCGAGAGCGCGAGGGCCAGTTGTTCTTTGAATTGCGCCGCCGTGGTCGCCACGCGCGGATCTTTCTTGATGTGGAAAGTCTCCGTTGCCGATTGATCCCCGGCGGTTAGCTTCACCTTATACTCGCCGGGCGCTGCTTGCGGGCCGCGCAAGCCGCCCCCGAGGAAGAAAGTACCTCCGTTAATGCCGTGCGCGTCTGGATAACGCATATCCCACGCGAAGCGGTTCAGGCCCTGCTCATTCGTGACGACGGCCTGTCCTCGTCCTCTCGGCTGGCCACCGCTCGTGAATTTCCGAATGGTCTTGCCGTTGGCATCCTGAAATTCAAGCGTCACTGGTTGCTCCGATGCTCGTGCCAGGTAATAATCAACGATTACGCTTCCTGCATAAAGTCCTGCGCCGCCACCGCCTCCGAAACGGCCGCCGCGTCCGGTGCGATACGCCGCGCGAGGCTTGAAGAGCCGCGTTTGCGCGCTGACGCTATCAGACGTGGCTTGCTCAAGCGGGCTGATGTTATCGAGAATCCAAAATGCGCGTCCCTGCGTGGAGGCGATGAGATCGTCATCTTTCACCGTCAAGTCCGTGACGGGCACAACAGGCAAATTCAACTGGAGACTCTGCCAGTGGTCACCCTCGTCAAAGGAAACGTAGACGCCCGTTTCGGTTCCGGCGAAAAGAAGCCCCGGACGGGCAGGATCTTGACGAACGGTGCGCACAAATGTGTCCGAAGGAATCCCATTTACGATGAGCGTCCACGTCTTGCCGTAATCGTGCGTGCGATAAATGTAAGGCCGGAAATCATCCATCTGATAACGGTTCACCGCAGCATAGGCGGTGGCCGGATCGTGGGAGGAGGCCTCGATGATGTTGATTCGCGTCCACGGTTGGATTGCCGCGGGCGTCACATCGGCCCACGTCTTTCCTCCATCGCGTGTCACGTGAATCAGGCCGTCATCGGAGCCCGCCCAAATGGTGTTCCTATCCACCGGAGATGGGGCGATGGTGAAAACCGTGCAATAGACATCTTCCAGGCGCCCGCCATTTTCGCGCGTCTTGTTATTTCGGGTCAGGTCAGGACTGATGGGCTGCCAGCTCTCGCCCTGGTCGGTGGATTTGAACACCACGTTTCCGCCCACATAAATCACGCCCGGAGCGGCAGGGGTCTCGGCGATCGGAAATGTCCACTGAAACCGGTACTTTTGCTGTGCGCCGGTTCGCCCGCCCGGATAGTCCGGCCAAATGCTGATGTTTCTCGCGATGCCGGTCCGGCGGTCGAAGCGCGTCAACAAGCCCCAATACGCACCAGCGTAAATGATGTTTGAATCTTGCAAGTCTGGCAGGACGTAGCCGCTCTCGCCGCCGCCAACTTCGTCGAAGGCTGGCGCCGACGCCGCTCCCGGCCCTGCGCCGCGTCCTGCCGCGGACGCGTCGCTCGAAATGGAAACGGTCGTGTTGTCCTGCTGTGCGCCGTAGACGCGGTAGGGGAAACTATTATCGGTTCTCACGGTGTAAAACTGCGCGGTCGGCTGATTATTCTCTGAGCTCCAACTCTTTCCTCCGTCGAAAGTGACAGTGGCCCCGCCGTCATTCCCATTCACCATTCTTTGGTCATCACTCGGATCAATCCAGAGGTCGTGATAGTCGCCGTGCGGCGTTTGAATTCTTCCCCACGTCTTGCCGCCATCGGTGGACTTGTAAAAACCCTTGGAGGAAAAAGTGTAGACGGTGTCCAACTGCTGCGGATCGGCAAATATATGGCCGTAATAATACTGACGGGAGTGCATTTCGAAACTGCCATTGAGTAATTGCCACGTCTTGCCCGCATCATCGGAACGATAAATTCCGCCGTCGTCGCCCCCAATCGTCGCCCATACTCGACGGGAGTCCATCGGTGAAACCGTCAAACCAATCTTGCCCATGTCTGTTTTAGGAAGCCCGTCGGTCAAGCGCGCCCATGTATCGCCGCCGTCGGTCGTCTTGTAGATTCCGGAGCCTGGCCCTACTTCATTAATGTCCCAGGGCATCCGAAGCACTTGCCACATCGCCGCGTAGATAATTCGGGGGTCATGAGGATCCGCGGCCAGATCGGCCGCTCCCGTCTTATCGTCGACGAAGAGAATTTTCTTCCAGGTTTGCCCGCCATCCTCGCTGCGGAACACGCCGCGTTCCTCGTTGGGCCCGTAAGGATGCCCAATGGCGGCAACGTAGACCCGATTGGGATTGCGTGGGTCGATGAGGACCTTGCCGATCTGGCTGGTGTCTCGCAGCCCAATGTTGCGCCACGTCTTGCCGGCGTCAGTGGATTTGTACACGCCATCGCCATGCGAAATGTTCGAACGCAAACATGCTTCGCCCATGCCGACGTAAATAATGTTGGGATTAGATTCGGAGACTGCGATGGAGCCAACAGAGCCCGTCTTGAAAAAACGATCCGAGATCGGCGCCCACGTGATGCCTGCATTCACCGTCTTCCAAACACCGCCACCTGTGACGCCCATGTAATAAGTCCGGCGGTCATTCACCAGACCCGCCACGGTCGTGACACGCCCTCCGCGATCCGGTCCAATCGAGCGCCATCGGAGCGCCTGACCAAAATTGAGGTTTTCCTGCGCGCCAAGCATGCGCGCTCCGGCAAGTATGAAAAATGCTGCCGCCAGAAATGAGAGGAAACGCCGCGGATTCATCGAAGGCTCCTTGAAAGAAATGAAAATTCAAAACAGCAGAATCTTTGCGGGACTAATTGTCCGCAATTTCAAATCGCCACGCGCCTCCGCGTCTACCGGCTTCGGAGTTTCGCAATTTCCGTTTGCACCAACCGCCAGCGGGTCATCAGTTTTTCGCGTTTCGACTCATAGGTCTGAAAAACCTCGTACGTCTGCGCCGGCGGAGCGGAATCAGCGCTCTCGACCACGTTCATCAAATCCGCATATTGAGCGTCAAGCTCGATGGGATAAACGAGCGCAGCCCATCGCGTGACGGATGCGACTTGAATGAGCTGTCCTTCGATCTCATCCATCTGTCGCTCGATGCTGGCGATGGTTTGAGATTGCGAGGCATCCGCGCTCTTCTGCGCGTCGAGGGTGGCCCGCGCGGCGCGAATGGCGTTCACAGTGTTGTGCACTTCCGAGACGCGGTCACGAAGCGTCACGGCAAATTTGTACTGTTTCTCGAAATCTTCTTGGGTGATTCTCACGCGCGGGTCGGCTTTCACAACCAGCGGCGCGGTGTAGTCTTTTCCGGCGACGGTGAGTTTCACCTGATAGTTTCCGGGCGTCACCAACGGACCGCCGCTCTGCGTTTCCATGATGGCCATGCCTGGCACGGCCACGGGTCCGTCCAACCGGTAATTCCAAACGAAGCGATTGAGGCCCGGCCGCGCCGAAAGGGACATGCTGCGTGCCGCGCGGCCACCTCGAACTTCGTTCCGCTCGCCCTGCTGTCTTCCACTTGTGGAGTGGTGCACGACTTGGCCGTGACTGTCCAAAATGTCCAGCGTGACTGGACCTGAAGTCGCGGAATTCAGGTAGTAATCAATGACGGCTCCGCTAGGAGGATTCTGCCCTGTGTTTCTGCGGCCGCCTTGCCCTCCCCCACCGAATCCGCCATGCTCGCGATACGCAACCGCCGGAGTAAACAGATGCGCAGGTTGCGACGCGATCGCCGGACTCGCTTCACGAAGCGGGGTGATGTTGTCCAGAACCCAAAATGCGCGGCCGTGAGTCGCAACCACTAAATCATTGCCGTGAATGGTCGTATCGTATACGGGCACGACGGGAAGATTCAACTGAAGCGACTGCCAATTTGCGCCGTCGTCAAAGGAAATATAGACACCGCGTTCCGTGCCGGCGTAAAGCAGGCCCTTGCGCACCGGATCCGCGTGAACGGAATGCACGTAATCCTGATCGCCGATTCCATTGGTGATCGACGTCCAAGTCTTGCCGAAGTCCGTGGTCTTGAAAATCATGGGATGAAAATTGTCGGAAAAGTGCAGGTCTGCCGCAACGTAGGCGGTTCCCGCACTCCACGGCGAGGGTTCGATCAGGTTGACGCGCGACCACCCCGGCATTTGCTTCGGCGTGACGTTCGTCCAATGTTTCCCGCCGTCTTCCGTAACATGCACCAAACCGTCGTCGCTCCCCGCCCAGATGAGATCCTTTTGCACCGGGGATTCCGCGATCGCATACACGGTGTCGTAATACTCGGCGCTGGAATTATCGGGGGTCAGCGGCTCCGGCGTGGAATGCTGCTTGGACTTGTCGTTACGCGTTAAATCGGGGCTGATAATCGACCAGCTCATTCCGCCGTCGGTGGTCTTGAAGATGACTTCTCCGCCCAAATAGAGGACGTTCGGATCGTGCGGCGATATCTGCATCGGCGCAGTCCACTGGAAACGATGCTTCACGTCCGAGGCAGGATGAGCGCGCGCGCCAAACCACGGAGCGATATCCTGAACCTGGCCGGTGTGCCCGTCGTAGCGCGTGAAGTGGCCGTTATGGTCTCCCGCGAAAATAATCTCCGGGTCGCGCGGATCGGGACAGATGAAACCCGATTCGCCGCCGCCCACGGAATGCCAGTCATTTCCCCCAATGGACCCGGAATCCGTGCGGCTGCGGATGGCGACGCTGCCGCTATCTTGCTGCGAGCCATAAATGTAATAGTTGAATTCGTTGTCTGTGGTGACGTGATAGAACTGCGCGGTCGGCTGATTATTTTCCAGCGTCCACGTAGCGCCGCCGTTTGTGGTGATTGTTGCACCACCGTCGTCCGCTTCAATCATGCGCTGTGGATTCGTGGGATCTATCCAGAGTTGGTGATTGTCAGTGTGGTTCAGCGGAAGCGTTTTGAAAGTATGCCCTCCATCCATGGAACGGAAGAGGCCCACGTCGAGCGAATAAAGCGTGTCCACGTTTTTCGGATCGGCGTAGATGTGATTTTGATACCACGGCCGCACCCACAGGGGCTCGTCGTTCACCATCTTCCAATTTTCGCCGCCATCGTTCGAGCTATAGATCGCGTTCACCTTGGCCTCGATAATCGCGTAAACGCGATTCGAGTCCGCACCAGAAATTGCGACGCCGATTCGACCAAGAATTCCATCGGGAAGACCGTGTCCTTCCAGATGCCTCCAGTGGGCGCCCCCGTCGGTGGACTTGTAGAGTCCGCTCCCGGGACCCCCGCTGATCATGCTGTAGGCGGTCCGGCGGACCTGATACATCGCGGCAAACATGATTTGCGGATTCTTGGGATCCGCCACCAGATCGGTCGCACCGGTTTTGTCGTCGACATAGAGAATTTTCTGCCAAGTCGCGCCGCCATCGGTGGAGTGGAATACGCCACGCTCGCTGTTCGGACCGAACGCATGTCCGACTGCGGCCACGTAAACGCTGTTCGGATCCGTGGGATTCACAAGAATCGTGGCGATGTGTTGCGTATCGCGCAGACCGATGTTCGTCCACGTCTTGCCCGCATCGGTGGATTTGTAAACACCGTCGCCGAAAGTAATATCGTTGCGCAAACACTGCTCGCCCGTGCCCACGTAGATGATGTCGTGATTCGACGGGGCGATGGCGATGGCCCCGATGGACGAATCCGGCTCACGATCAAAAATCGGAGTCCACGTAAGACCGCCATCCGTTGTTTTCCAGACGCCTCCGGCGGCCGCGCCGAAATAGTAGGTGTTCGGGTCGCCCGGAATGCCCGCCGCTGCTTCCGCTCGCCCCCCGCGAAACGGCCCAACCAGTCTCCAGCGCATACCGTCATACAGACTCGCGGGATAAGATTGCGCAAACGTTGCAATCGCGAGAAGCATTCCAGCAAAGAGCACAAGCAGCGAAGAACGACATACGCGGCGAACACCAGTGTCGATCATGGTTATCTTCTTTCCCCTTCTCGGATTCGAAGTCTTCTCCAAATCGTCTGCCTTTGGCGCGACACGGTTCATGGCGCGGGATTCTCAGGTGATTCCGCCGATGCAATGGCGCCGCTTGGGCTTTGGCCGCGTCTCCAGAAAAAATAGACGACCGTTAAAAATGCCAGCCACGGCAACCCGGAAAGAATCGTTGGGCGCATTCCGGGCACCCACCACGTTGTAATAATGATGCCCGCAATCAAGACAGCACCCAGAACCGAAGTGTACGGATATCCAATCATCCGCACCGGCAGCCGGCGTCCGCCACGAGCTTTCCAAGCGCGACGAAAGAAAAGATGCGTTATGAAAATCATCACCCAAACGAATAGCCCGCCAAACAGCGCGATCCCAAACAGGTAAACGTAAGCGCTCGACGGGTAGAGAATCGCGACCACCGTGGCGATAACCAGGCCCGTTGTCGACAACAGCAGGGCGGGCAGTGGAACTCCTCTCGCTGTGACCCGGCCCAATCCTCGTGGCGCGTATCCGCCGCGGGAAAGCGAAAAAATCATTCGCGTGGCGAGGTAGAGGTCGCAGTTCATGCTGGAAAGAGCCGCCGTGAGAACCACGAAATTCATTACTTGAGTGGCCGCAGGTATGCGCATCAACCGGAAAACGCTGACGAAAGGACTGGCGGTGACGTTGGCGCCGGGTTGAATGCTCATCCATGGCACCACTCCCACAAGAACAATCATGGAGCCGATATAAAAAAGTATCAACCGGAACACCATCCGGCGCATCGCCTTCGGCACAGCTTCGTCTGGCGCCTGCGCTTCACCCGCGGTGACCGCCACCACTTCCGTGCCGATGTAACTGAAAATGACGAAACACATGGCCATCCAAACGCCAGCCCATCCGTGAGCGAAGAATCCTCCGCCAGCAGTGAAGTTCCGCAGGCCGGGGCTCGGCGCGGACGGCATGAGCCCGAACAGCATGACGATGCCAAACCCAATGAACGCGAGAATCGCGACAACTTTGATCATCGCGAACCAATATTCGAACTCTCCAAAATTCCCGACACCGCTCGCATTGACGATGACCAGCAACAGAGAAAACAGGACGATCCAAATCCACGGCGCAATCTGCGGAAACCACCAGCGGCAATAGATCGCCACGGCGGTCGCTTCGCCGCCTATTGCTATGCACTGGCAAGCCCAATAGGTGTAACGAACCACGAAGCCGGCCCAGCGGTTGACGTACAGCTCCGCATAAACGCCGAAGGAACCCGCGGTCGGATGCGCGACGGCCATTTCCGAGAGCGTTCCCATCAGCAGCAGGGCCAGTACGGCCCCGAGCAAGTAGCTCACGATCACCGCGGGTCCCGCCGTATGCACAGCCAAAGAACTGCCCAGAAACAGCCCCGTGCCGATCGCTCCGCCGATGGCAATCATCGTCATCTGACGTGTGCTTAACGCTCGCGACAGGCCTCGCTCTTTGTCGAGAACTCCGTCAATGGCCGCTTGATGATTGAGTTCGCTCACTGTCCGTGCCAATTAATTTTGTTCCCGCCTACGGGCTCGTTTGGGATCTGCGCCTACACTGCCCGTTCCTCATGCACCATTAGTTCAGGAAATTTCTCTAGTGCTTCCAGCACCTGCCGTACGTCATCGAGCGTGTTGTGCACATGAAAGGAAATCCGCAGGCCGTCGTGACGTCCAGACACGACGATGTTCCGTTCCGCGAGCTTCGCAATTGCTGCGTCCACGTTGCTCGATTGCAGCACGACAAGTGGTCCCGCGCTATCGAGGGGCGTTTTCACGCGAATTCCCAGGCCGCGGGCCCCGTGGATCAGCGCTTGGGCTAGCGCGCGCACTTGCTGCGAGACATTTTCGAGACCGATCTCCTGCAGCAACGCGATTCCCGCGCCGGCCGCGTAAATATTCGGAATCGGCGGTGTGCCGGCCTCAAAACGACGCGCGTCTTCAGCCAGGTCCAAATGCTTCACGTCAAATGCAAATGGCTGCGCTTGGGCAAACCAGCCCGAAATCGTCGGAATGAGCGAACGGATCAAATTCTTCCGCACGTAGAGAAATGCTACGCCCGAAGAAGCGAGCAGATACTTGAGCGTGCCACTCACGTAAAAATCCACGTCCAGAGCCTTCACGTCCACGGGCCGCGTGCCGCAGTCCTGATAATCGTCCATGAACACCAGAGCGCCCTTTGCATGGGCCAAGCGCGTGATCTCTGCCACATCGGAACGGAAGCCATTCATGAAGCATATGTGCGTCAGCGGCACAACGGCGGTCTGATCATCGATTGCGCGTGCATAGGATTCGGGGGGCAATCGTCCTTCGCGGGCCGCGATGAACTCAATTTGCGCTCCGCGTCGCCGCTGCGCCAGCCACACGTGGCCCATCGTCGGGAACTCGAATTCGCCCATGACAACCTTCCGTCGCTTGGCGAAATCGAAGGCGCTGGCAATCGAGTTCATTCCTGCCGAGGCGCTCGGGATGACGGCAACTTCGCTCGCTTCAGCTCCAATAAACCGCGCAAACTGCGCCCGCACAGCCTCGTATTTCTCCACCCAAAGGTCCCACGGCGAACCTCCCTCGTGCCAGGCTGCGATGTACTGGCGCAGAGCCGCGTCCACCGAATCCGAAAGTGCACCCTGCGAGCAAGAGTTCAAATAAATTTTGTGGTTAAAGATTGGAAATCGTGACCGGATTGCCCGTACTTGCCCGTCTGAAAGCATCCCTTACTTCCTCCGTCGGCATTTTTCTTCCCTCATCGAGTAGCCGCTCGTTGACCCCTTCACGGCGCGCCGGAAATTGCGCATTCTCGCGAATTTGCGTCAAACGGCACGGAGCTTACCACAAGCAGAATAGGAACGCCATGTATGGCTTTGGTATACCGGTCGCATATCAGAGAGGAACCATTGGAAGTCGTTAAGGGCTCTCGGCGGACAACAAAGAACAATCGATGCAGAATTAACTGGGGACGATCCGATCCATCGTCACCCTTGGCGCGTGCCTCCCGTGTCCGTTCAGCGGCGTTTGACGAAATCGCCCAGGACGCTCGCGAAACGATGTATCTCCCCTAGAGTATTGTAGTGAACCAACGACGCGCGAACGGCTCCCGTTTCCTCGCTTAGGCCAAGCCTGCGCATCAAACGCGGCGCATACATGTGCCCGTCGCGCACGCCAATTCCTGCCGTTGCCAGTTTTTCAACCACGGTTCGTGGTGCAACATTCGGTAAGTTGAAGAGCAGTGTCGGCGCGCGCGCAGCGAGAAGCACCGGATCGCGTATTCCGTATACATCCGCGCCATAATCAGCCAGGACTTGCAAAACTTCCCGCGAAAGGGATGCTTCGTAATCGCGGATTCCTTCCATCGCGCGCACTATCCTCTGGCGCCTGGAATCGCGTGCTCCGTTCGGTGTGAGGCGTTCTCCAAGGGACTCCAAATAAGAAACCGCGGCATCCATCCCGGCGATATTTTCGTAGACGCACGTGCCAACTTCGATTTTTGCGGGCGCTTCGTTGGGAATGAAATCTTCGCGGAAAGTCTGCAGACGATCCAGCACTTCGCGGCGGCCCCACAGAAAGCCCATGTGCGGCGAGAAAATCTTATATCCCGAACAAACCAGATAATCGCAACCGAATTCCTGGACGTCAATTGGTCCGTGTGGGGCATAGTGTACGCAATCCAGAAAAACTTCCGCTCCCGCCGCGTGCGCCACGCGAGCCACTTTTGCGACATCAACGATCGATCCGGTGGCATTTGAGGCCACCGTGCACGCAACTAATCTGGTCCGAGATGAAAGAAGCGGCTCAAGATCCTCAACATGCAGGCCGCCATCCTCGCGCATGCGCCACCACTGAAATTTTGCGCCTTCTCTTTCCAATGCCAGCCATGTGGCGATGTTTGCCTCGTGGTCCATGTCGCTGACAATAATTTCGCGGCGCTCGCCCAGACTCTGACCGATGGCCAGGCTCACCAGGCGGATAAATGAGGTTGCATTCATTCCGAAGGAAACTTCTCGCGGATCGCCGGCATTCAAGAAATCCGCCACGCTCTGCCGCGCACGCGCAATCGTCGCGTCTACTTTCTGGCTCCTTCCATAGCGCCCGCCGCGCTGGACGTTGCACTCGATCAGGTGCCGGATTACCGCATCCACAACTATCTGGGGCGCCTGAGCACCGGCGGCATTATCGAAAAAGACGAAATCGTCGGAGGTCTTTAGTGCAGGAAAAAGAGCCCGGACATCCTCTACCGGGAATGCGCGGGCTTGCGTTGCAATTTGCTGATCACTTTGCTGATCATTGCTCTTGATCATTGAACATTTTCGCCCATCACCATTGTAGGTCGCGGACGGACGCTACACCGCGATCATTCAAAGTGTCAAGACAATCATGGTATACCAACCGCATGCAGTCCTCCGGCACGCGACGGCGCCTCGCCGGACGGGTTTCGATTTCTTGCACTTTCATCAAATCTCATTTACTCTTTCATTTCAGACGAAGGAGCCGCCTTGCCAAGCTCGAAAAAATCCCACGCTAGCAAGAATCGCCGTCCAAAGTCTCGGCGAACGACGCCTTCCCGGCGTGCGCCCGGAGGGTTTCGTGACACCAACGCGGCCACCCAGAACGGCCGCAGCACGTTGAGCGAGCGGCTCTACCAAGGCCTCAAACGGGACATCATTCGCGGTATCTATCCTCCAGGCGAGGCCCTTGGCGAGAAGGATCTTGCGAAGCGTTATAAGAGCAGCCGCACTCCTGTTCGCGAGGCCGCCGTCCGATTGCAACAGGAGAACTTGCTCCGCATCGTTCCCAATCGAGGCTACTTTGCCAGCTCGATGACCATTAATTGGCTCAACGAGATTTACGAATTTCGCGCTGCGGTGGAGGGCGCGTGCGCCGAGTTGGCGGCCCGCAAAGGAAATGACGAAAAGCTGGCCGACGAACTTGCCCGCCTGGCTCAGACGGAATATGAAACACACGATCGCGCGAGTTATGAGCACTTCATCAAGGCGGATACGGCTTTCCACATTGGCATGGCGCGCTTAACGCGCAATCCCATGCTCGTCCGCGCCGTTTCCGACATGCGCTGCCATATGGAACGCGTCATGTACGCGGCCATTGGCATCGGCTACTACGGCGAGGCGCCGGTTAAGGAGCACTCGGAGATCGTCCAAGCCATTCGCAATCACGATCCGGAATTAGCGCGCCGCTTGATGTATGAGCACATTATCCAATCGCGCGCCAAAGTTCTCCGACTAGCCTACGGGGAATCGTCCATCCTGTAATAACGCTTAACAATCCCAAAGACTGCGTTTTCTGGAACGCGCCGAGCCTGCGCCTTTTTTGTTCCTGTTGCCGTTTCCGCGAATGGAGAGCGGCGCAAAGCCGGAAGCCGGCGGCGCGAAACCGTGCATACGCAAAACTTCAATCTGCGGTCCATGTCTTTCGTATCCAGATTGCATATCAGTTGCGCGAACAAGTGCATGCAATTTTTTTGCTTGACTTGAATTGTTTCGCTCAACTATAGTCCGCGCCATCCATGTTATTGAGAGCTCTTTTCTCAACCGGAGGTACCGAATGTTGAGCCGACGCTGTTCTTTCCTTCTTGTTCTAGCTTTCCTCTCTATCCTCGCAACGGTTCCATCGGAGCTTTTCGCGCAGTCTGCAACCACTGGCTTAATTTCCGGCACAGTCACGGATCAGTCCGGAGCGATCGTGGCAGGCGCAAGTGTCACGCTTTCGCAAAGCACCACCAATGCGACGCAAACGACGCTGACGGATTCCGCCGGGCGCTATGTCTTCCCCGCCGTCAATCCCTCCGATTACACGCTGACGTTTTCCGCCAAGGGGTTTCAGAACGCGGTCGCCAATGCGGTTCATGTTGAAGTATTGAAATCCTACACAATTAACATCACGCTCCAAGTGGGCGCTGCAAGCCAGACCGTAACTGTGACGGACGTGGAAACGGCGGAACTGCAGACCACAAGCGCCACGGTTGGCGCGGTGCTTGGCGGCGTCGCTTTGGAAGAGCTACCGGTCTTTACGCGCAGTGCCAGCGCGCTGATGTTTTATCAGCCAGCGGTTTCACCGTCTGGCCAGATTGCCGGCGCTCGAGACGAGCAAGTCACCTTCAGCTTCGATGGTGGAGACGTGACCAGCGACCTGGAAGGTAACAACACATACGCATCGCCGCCAGGAGAACCGTCCCCCTCTCCCGTGGTGCCCATACCCATCGAGAGCACGCAGGAATTCCAGGTGTCGACCACCAATCCCAACGCCACATTTGGCCGCTCTTCGGGTGGTCAGGTCGCACTCCTCACGAAATCCGGCAATAACAGTTTCCACGGCTCTGCCTACGAATATCATAACGACGATGCGCTGAACGCAAACAGTTGGACCAATAACCGCTTGGGTATTCGAAGGCCTCACAGCGTTGACAATCGATTCGGCTTTACCGCCGGCGGCCCCATTTTGAAAGACCGCTTCTGGTTTTTCGGGAATTACGAGGGTCGCCGCTTTCATGACGCTTCGATCTTTAACGCCGTCGTCCCCACCGCAACGATGAAGCAGGGAATTTTGCAATTTCGCGATACTACTGGGAATACCGTGCAGTATTCGTTTCAGCCCGGCAGCATTACCACGGCTTGCGGAGGCGCATCCTGCGATCCGCGCAACCTCGGCTTCAACCCCGTCATTCAGTCGCAATTGGCGCTTTATCCTACGGGCAACAACGCGTCGCTTGGTGACGGCCTAAACACGACAGGATTTACTTTCAACGCTCCAACACCAATCTCTGAAAATATTGCTGTAGTACGCTTGGACTATAAGATCAATGCAAAATGGAGCGCTTTCGCCACTTATCACTATGCGAATGTAGCCCGTGTCGGAACGGAGCAATTCAGCATCTTGAACACATCCGCTCCGGTATCCACAGCTGAAGATCCGATCAAGCCGCAATTCTGGACCTTCGAAGTAACGGGGCAACTTTCCCCGAACTGGACTTCCGTGAGCCACGGCTCATTTTTGCGCGACTGGTGGGGCTGGACCCGGCAGCCTCCAAATCCTTTGGTCTCGGGAACCCAGCAAGCCTTGGTCCTCGCCGGTGAGGGATCAGGCACGAACAATAGCACGGCCAAGCTGCTCGCGGACCCAATCAACCTGGCTACGCAGTCGGCTCGGTCGCGCGTCTTCGATGGGCATAAATGGTATCTGGCTCAAGACTTCAGCTGGATCCACGGACGTCATTTGTTCCAGTTTGGCGCCTCGGGTGATCTCTCCCACGATTACTTCGTCAAGACCGACAATTTCGCGGGCGGTCTGACCGCGGGACCGCTTCTTTACAGTGAATCAACAGGAAATGGTAGCGGTGAGTTCCTGAAGATTAGCAGCACTTATGAACCTTCGATCTGTCCCTCGAGTGGTGCAACGGCGAACTGTCTCAAATCGAGTGACGCGCTTCGGTGGAATGAGCTCTACTCGACGGTACTCGGCATGGTTGACCGCAGTTCTCAAGTAATCACACGCGACGGCCAGTTCCAGCCGAATCCCCTGGGAACCCCGGCTTTTTCGCAAAGCTTCATCCCTGCTGTCAACAGCTATTTTCAAGATATTTGGCAGGTACGGCCTTCGCTTACTTTGACACTTGGCATGAATTGGGGCGCGCAACCTGTCCCGACGGAAGCGAACGGTAAGTATGATGTGCTCGTCTATGCTGCAACCAACACGCCAGTCGATTATCGAGGGTATTTGTCAGCACGCGCAAATTCGCTGAATAATAACGGCGTCCTGCCAGGCCAAGCTTTCAATCCGCTCTTCGGCGTCACGCCCGTCAGGTATCTTCCCGCTCCGTTCACGGGCGACATGCGCGTCACTAACTGGCATCAATTCGCGCCACGCGTCGCCATCGCTTGGCAAGTGCCATTCAAGAACCCGATCTTCGGCGACAATAAAACTGTGCTGCGTTTCGGTTACGCGACGGTGTACGACCGCATGAGCGACATCAACCAGGATTCGCTGCCTTTGACGACAGGCGGCCTGCTCGACGTAAGTGCGTGCGCCGGCCCCGTTTTTACGGGTGGAGGGCCGGTGTGCTCGAACGGCGCAACCAGTCCGACAAATGCATTCCGCATTGGCGTTGACGGGAATAATGTCCCAATTCCCGCTCCTGCTGCGGCTCCCATTCCCTACGTCGTCAGCGGTACGGCAGCCGCTCCGTTTGGACTGTTCATGCAGAGCGGATTGGATCCCTATGCAGTCCCGGGCTACTCCCACAGCATTGATCTGACGATGCAGCGCCAACTTCCCCATCACGCAATTTTTGAAATTGGTTACATCGGACGTTTGAGCCACAACCTTCCTCAGGACATTGCCTTCAACGCCTCAGATTACCTGATGAAGGATCAGCAAAGCGGTCAAACGCTGGCGCAGGCATTTGACGGAGTAGCGCAAGCGGTGCGAAACAAGACAGCCGTGCCAGTCGAACCATTCTTCGAAAACCAGATCGGAGCGTCCACCTGCACCGGAAAAGGCTTTTCGAGTTGCAGCCAAATGGTGGCGTCGCAGGATCCCACCGACCTCATCAACGGCTCTCTGAACTTCTTCTCATTGGACGAATTGAATCGAGTGACACCCACGCCGCTCGATAATATTCAGTCCTTCCAGTCGTACGGTATCACCGATGGCGGTTTTTCGAACTACCAGGCCGGGTTCGTTAGCCTGAACAAGAGTTTTGCGAACGGCCTTCAATTTCAGGCCAACTGGACCTGGAGTCACGCCATCGGCAATCAGGGCGTAGACCAGCAAAACGGTTCTTCGGCGAACAGCCCGTACAACTTCGGTCTTGATAAATCGTCGGAATCCTTCGACCGCAGGCATGTGGTCAATATCTGGTACTACTACCAGTTGCCTTTCGGTAAGGGCACGGCCCATAACATGACTGGGGCGCTTGATAAGATCGCTGGCGGTTGGTACACGTCTGGCATCTACAGCTTCTACACCGGCACGCCGTTGTATATTTCCGCCAACGGAGATTACGGCGCGTATGAAAGCAAGGGCACGGCCGCCATTTGCACCACCAGGCTGCATGGCCTCGAAGGGCAGAATCACAACGTGGTCGGCTCGGGCGGCATCGCCACCGCCGGCAACGCTCCCAACGGCAGCGGCCTGAATATGTTTGCCAATCCTGCCGCTGTGGTCAGTTCGTGCTCGCGCCCGCTCTTAAGCGTGAACGGGCAGATTCCATTTGACGAGTTGCGCCTGCAGCCGAGTTGGAATTTTGATTTTTCGATGGGGAAGCGTGTCGCGATCACCGAGCGAATTCACTTGGAATTCTCGGCCGAAGTTCTGAACATATTCAACCTTGTAAATTTCTCGGCTCCGTCCCTGAACTTGAACAGCCTGTCCAATTTCGGCGTGTATACAAGTCAGAGCAACAATCCGCGGCGTCTCCTGCTCGGCGCGAAATTGCAGTTCTAGTCGCACTTTTTCGCGACGGCAATCTCGCCAAAGCGCTACGCGGGCCAGTCCGCGCGGACTGAAGGTCTACGCGTTGTCGGATTTGGCTCCTTCGAGAAAATAAGATGTAATTGTGCTCTGGGGACCGCGCCGGGCGCTGCTTTCATCACTTCCCGAACAATAATTTTGCGAATCTTCCACAGGAAGACCTTTAGCAAATCGCCGAGACAGAACAGATTTGGGCGCACTTGTGACACAGCCGGCTCATCGGGATGGAAGTAGACTTGCAATATACGCTAGAATCAAAACTTACCTTGTCGGGGCGTAGCGCAGCCTGGTAGCGCGCCTGCCTTGGGCGCAGGAGGTCTGGAGTTCGAATCTCCACGCCCCGACCA